>Ga0181538_10000203_pt1 | contig 68672 bp, 66 predicted proteins | sample PEATcosm2014_Bin_40_FD_119773 | JGI IMG/M metagenome (GOLD analysis project Ga0181538, IMG submission 119773) | Peatland microbial communities from MTU Mesocosm Facility, Houghton, MI, USA - PEATcosm2014_Bin23_30_metaG | ecosystem: Environmental > Terrestrial > Soil > Wetlands > Peat | place...
CTGGTCACCGAGAAGGGCGTCGACAAGAAAGACAACGAGCGGACGCTCTGCTTCCAGGTAGCGAAGGAGGCTAACAAGACGCAGGTGAAAGCCGCGGTCGAAAAGCTTTTCAAAGTGAAGGTGGAGGAAGTTCGCACCGCCAACTTCGATGGCAAGCTGCGCCGGCGCGGTAAGTTCGCGGGCTATCGCTCGGGATGGAAAAAGGCCTACGTGAAGCTCAAGAAAGACCAGAAAGTGCCGGAGTTCGCGGAGATATAAGAGCTGATGGCTGAGAGCTAATAATATGCCGATCAAGACTTACAGACCCACCACCCCCACGCGGCGATTCCAGACCATCACCACGCGCGAGGAAATCACCAAGCAGACGCCGGAAAAATCGCTGGTGGAATCGAAGCAGCGTACCGGCGGGCGATCGAGCACCGGCCGCGTCAGCTCGCGATTCATCGGCGGCGGCCACAAGCAGGCCTATCGCACGATCGATTTCAAACGCGACAAGACGGGAATTCCGGCGGTGGTGGCGGCCGTCGAATACGACCCCAACCGCTCGGCGAACATCGCGCTGCTCAATTATGCGGATGGCGAAAAGCGCTACATCCTTCATCCCGAGGGGTTGAAAGTCGGCGCCAAAGTCATGTCCGGCGCCGATGCCGACATCCTCCTGGGCAATGCCCTGCCGATGAAGAACATGCCCTCCGGCACCATTGTCCACAACATCGAGCTGCGGCCCGGCAAGGGCGGGCAGATGGCCCGTTCAGCGGGATCGCAAGCGCAATTGATTTCGAAAGAAGGCGGCGTCGCGCTCCTGAAACTTCCTTCGGGCGAAGTCCGCAAGGTATCGGCGGACTGCATGGCCACGGTCGGGCAGGTGGGCAATCTGGATCACGAGAATGTGTCGCTCGGCAAGGCCGGGCGCAAGCGCTGGATGGGCAAGATGCCGCACAACCGCGGCGTCACCATGAACCCGGTGGACCATCCGCACGGCGGCGGTGAAGGCAAGACTTCCGGCGGACGTCATCCGGTGACGCCCTGGGGGCAGCCGACCCGTGGATTCAAGACTCGCAACAACAAGCGCACCGACAAGTGGATCGTGACGCACAAGACGAAGAAGAGGTAACCAATGGGCAGATCCGTCAAGAAGGGACCGTTTACCGACACGCATCTGGAAGCCAAGCTGGCGGTGCTGGTGGCGACGAGTGAAAAGAAGGTGGTCCGCACCTGGTCGCGCCGTTCGACGATTCTTCCGGAATTTGTGGGTCAGACCGTCGCGGTCCACAACGGCAAGAAATTCATCCCGGTCTACATCACGGAAAACATGGTGGGGCACAAGCTGGGCGAGTTTTCGCCGACCCGCACGTTCAAAGGCCATTCCGTGAAAGCGGCCACCACGGAGAAGACGGCCAAGCCGGCATAAGAGGAAGCCATGGCAGACGACATCAAGATCAAGGCGGAGGCCCGATACATCCGGGTCTCTCCGCAGAAAGCGCGGCTGGTGGTGGATTTGATCCGCGGCCAGCAGGCGGGCGTGGCGCGCACCACGCTGCGGACTGTTAATAAGCGGATTGCCCCCACCGTCCTCAAGGTATTGGAATCGGCCATCGCCAACGCGACCAACCGGTTCGAGGATCTGGATGTGGACCGCCTGTACGTTTCCGAGGCCTACGTGAACGAAGGGCCGCGCATGAAGCGCGTACGTCCGGCGCCCATGGGCCGCGCTTACAGGTACCAGCGCCGCATGGCGCACATTGTCATCAAGGTGACGGAGAAAGAAGCATAGATGGGACAGAAAGTTCATCCGTACGGATTCCGGCTGGGCTTCAACAAGCCCTGGCGCTCGCGCTGGTTCGCCAAACAGAATTACTCCACGCTGCTGCAGGAAGACCTCGAACTCAAGGAAAATCTCCGCGACCGGCTGAAATCGGCGGGCGTGAGCTCGATCGAAGTCGACCGGCCGGGCAATAAGCTGCGGGTCACCATCCGCACGTCGCGGCCGGGCATCATCATCGGCCGCAAGGGCGCGGAAATCGAGAAGCTGAAGCAGGACATGGCGAAGAAGACCAAGCGCGAAGTCTTCATCGACATTCAGGAAGTGCACAAGCCCGAGCTCGACGCGCAACTGGTATCGGAATCGATCGGGCTGCAGCTCGAAAAGCGCGTGGCGTTCCGGCGCGCCATGCGGAAGGCCGTCGATTCGGCGCTGCGCTTCGGGTGCAAGGGGATCAAGGTGCGTGTTTCCGGCCGGCTGAACGGCGCGGAAATCGCGCGCTCGGAGTGGTACCTGCAGGGGCAGCTTCCGCTGCATACGCTGCGCGCGGACATCGATTACGGTTTCGCCGAAGCGCACACCACTTATGGCGTGATCGGCATCAAGACCTGGATTTACAAAGGTGAGATTCTGGATCTGACCAAGCGCCGCGGAGCGCTGCCCGAGCCCGAACCGCGCCGCGACAGGCGGGAGCGAGGCGACCGCGGCGACCGTGGAGATCGCGGCCCGCGCGGCCGAAGCGAGCGCGGACCCTCCGGCCCGCCGGTGCAGGCTCCGCCGCCCGAACCCGCCGGCCCCGCGATGCAGCCGCCGCCGGCCGATCTGCCGCGTCCCGCGGTGCGCCCGGCGACCCCCATTCTTCCGCCGCTGATGTCGCCGCAGCAGCCTTCCTGGAAGCAGGAAGCGCGGCACGAGGTTGAGAGCAAACCCGAGCCAAAGCCCGAACCCAAAACGGAATCCGGAACGGAACCGGGAACGGAACCGGGCAAGAACGAGTAACTGAGGACTAACCGCCATGATGATGCCCAAAAAGGTAAAGTATCGGAAGCAGCAACGCGGCCGCATGGCCGGCAAGGCGTGGCGCGGCTCGTCGATTTCCTTCGGCGAATACGGCCTCAAGGCAATGGAATGCGGATGGGTGACCGACCGGCAGATTGAAGCCGCCCGCGTGGCCATGACGCGCCACATCAAGCGCGGCGGCAAGGTGTGGGTGCGATTGTTCCCCGACAAACCGATCACCAAGAAGCCGGCCGAAACCCGTATGGGAAAAGGTAAGGGCGCTCCCGAGCAGTGGGTGGCGGTCATCCGGCCGGGAAAGATCCTGTTCGAAATGGAAGGCGTGGACCGGAGCGTGGCGGATGCGGCGATGCGGCTTGCGGCCCACAAGTTCGCGATCAAAACCAAGTTCGTCAGCCGCACGGATGTGGCGGAGTAGGCATTTTTTGGGGTAAATCATGAAGGCGCAAAAAGTTCGCGATCTGGACGGAACCGAATTGAAGAGCCAGTTGGCTCAGATGGATGAGCAGATCTTCCGTCTCAAGTTTCAGATGTCCATGGGACAGATGGACGGGTTGAAGAAGGTGCGCGCCATGCGCAAGGACCGGGCGCGCATGCTAACGATTCTGCGCGAGCGGGAACTGGTGGAGAAGAAATAACATGGCGGGCAACATAACCAAAACGGAGAAAGTCGGCCAGGTGGTCTCGACGAAAATGAACAAGACCATCGTGGTGGAAGTGACCCGCCGCGTGCCGCACCCCCTCTACAAGCGAATCGTCGCCAAGCGGAAGAAGTTCTACGCGCACGACGAAGAAGGCAGGGCCAAGATGGGCGACGTGGTGCGCATCATCGAGTGCCGGCCGATCAGCAAGCTGAAGCATTGGCGGCTGGCGGATATTGTGCGGGAGGCCGTGCAGGTGGCGGCGCAGCCGTCAGACCTTGATGTCAAGGTGTGAAGAGCGATCAGCTTTCAGCGATCAGCGGTCAGCTGGCGGCAGCGGGTTTGAAACTGACAGCCGATGGATGAGGTAGGAAGTTGCAGAGGCGGGTTCGGATTTTTTTTTAGGGGTTTAGCTGAGAGCTGATAGCTGACAGCTTAGGAGCGAAGCGACTATATGATTGGAATGCGAACGATTCTCGAAGTGGCCGATAACTCCGGCGCGCGCAGGCTCTCCTGCATTCTGCCGCGCGGAGGCGATCTCGGCCTGCGCGCCGGCCTGGGCGACGTGGTCACGGCGTCGGTGAAGGAAGCCGCTCCCGATTCGGCCATCAAGAAGGGCAAAGTAGTGCGCTGCGTGGTGGTGCGGATGCGCAAGGAGACGCGGCGCAAGGACGGCACCTACATCCGGTTTGACAGCAACGCCGCCGTGCTCATCAACGAAGTGGGCGAGCCGGTGGGCACGCGCGTGTTCGGACCCGTGGCCAGGGAACTGCGCGACAAGAAGTTCATGAAAATTGTTTCGCTGGCCCCCGAGGTAATCTGATGGCAATTGCAAAGAGAAAACCGGAGCCGGTCCGGATCGATCTGAAGAAGGAAGACACCGTAAAGGTGATCACCGGCCGCGATAAGGGTTTGACCGGGCGCGTTCTGCGCGTCGAGCGGGATACCGGGCGGGTGTTGGTGGAGCACGCCATGATGATCAAGCGTCATACGCGTCCCAACCCCGGAAAGCAGATCAAGGGAGGCATCGCGGAACGCGAAAGCGCCTTTTCGGCTTCCAACGTGATGCTCATCTGCCCCGGCTGCAACAAGGCCGTGCGCATCTCCCATCACGTGGACCACGCGGCCGGCGGCAAGACGCGGCGGGTGCGCGTGTGCCGCAAGTGCGGGCAGACTATCGACAAGAAGTGAGGATTCCATGGCGGCACGATTGAAAGAGCACTATCAGACCAAGGTCGTTCCGGCACTGACCAAAGAATTCGGTTACAAGAACCCGATGGCCGTGCCGAAGATCGAAAAGATCTCGATCAATATCGGCCTGGGCGAAGCCACGCAGAACGCCAAATTGATGGATGGCGCGGTGGCCGAACTGGCGCAGATCGCCGGTCAGAAGCCGGTGATCACCAAGGCCACCAAATCGATCGCGCAATTCAAGCTGCGCGAAGGGCAGTCGATCGGCTGCACGGTGACGCTGCGCGGCGACCGCATGTTCGAATTCTTCGATCGCCTGGTGAACGTGGCGCTGCCGCGCGTACGCGACTTCCGCGGCGTCTCCAGCAAGAGCTTCGACGGCCGGGGCAACTATACGCTGGGCATAAAGGATCAGTTGATTTTCCCGGAAATCGACTACGCCAAGGTCGAAAAGACCAAGGGCATGAATATCAACATCACCACCACGGCGCGCACCGACGCCGAAGGCCTGGCGCTGCTGAAGCAGATGGGGATGCCGTTCCGGCAGTAAAGCGAAAAGAAGAGAGAGACCATGGCAACCACCGCCAAAATTGCAAAAGACCTCAAGCTCGAAAAAATCCGCCGGGCTTCCAAAGTGGCCAAAGGACAGGGAAAGCCGGGGACACCCATGCTGCCGACCCGGCGGCGCAGCCGCTGCTGGCGCTGCGGCCGTCCGCGCGGTTTTCTGCGCAAATTCGGCGTTTGCCGGCTGTGCTTCCGCCAACTCGCATTGAACGGCGAGATTCCGGGCGTGACCAAGGCGAGCTGGTGAGAAGGAAGCTGTCAGCTATCAGCGGTCAGCTCTCAGCTAAAGCGGCTTCGAGAGCGAATCGGGACAGCGGCGGCTGGTAAAAGGAATGATTGGTGAATAGCAAACAGCAAATTAACGCAGGCCGGTCTGAAACTGGCGCGAGAGGGCTGACAGCTGAATGCTGATAGCTGATAGCTCTCAGCTGAAAGCTTTTTAGGAGTTTTATGACGAGTGATCCCATTGCCGACATGCTGACGCGGGTACGCAACGCGATCCAGGCCCGCCACCCCAAGGTGGACGTTCCGGCCTCCCGGCTGAAAACGGAAATCGCGCGCATTCTCAAGGAAGAAGGCTATATCGCCAACTTCAAAGTGGCCGACGAAGGCGCCAAGAGGACCATCAAGATCTATCTGAAATACGGTCCCGGCAACTCGCCGGTGATCTCGCAGATCGAGCGCGTCTCGCGCCCCGGCTGCCGCGTGTATGTCGGGCAGACCGATATTCCGCGCGTGCTGGGTGGAATGGGAATCAACATCATCACCACTCCGCGCGGGGTCATGACCGGCCGCGACGCGCACAAGGAACACGTCGGCGGGGAAATTCTCTGCCGCGTCTGGTAACGAGGTTTGAGCCATGTCGAGAATTGGTAAAAAGCCGATCCCGCTGCCGAGCGGCGTCAAAGTCCAGATCGGCGAACATTTGGAAGTGACCGGCCCGAAGGGCAAGTTGACGGTGCCGATCCCCGATGGCATCACGGTGGAGCAGGCGGACGGCAAGCTCGAAGTCAAACGCGCTTCCGACGATCACGCGGCGCTGCATGGGTTGACGCGGGCGCTCGCGGCTAACGCCGTACGGGGCGTGTCCGCGGGATTCACCCGCGAGCTGGACATCGTCGGCATCGGTTATCGCGCCGACGTCAAGGGCAACATCGCCACCTTCACGCTGGGCTATTCCCACCCTATCGAGGTCCTGCTACCCCCGGGGATCGAAATGAAAATCGACAAACAGACCCACCTGGTGCTGACCGGTTACGACCGGCAGATGCTGGGCCAGGTGGCGGCAAATATTCGCGCGCTTCGCAAGCCCGATCCGTATAAGAACAAGGGCGTCCGGTACACCGGCGAAGTCCTGCGCAAGAAGGTCGGAAAGACCGGAGCTAGCGCCAAATGATTCGAAAGATCGAGAAAAATGAAATCCGGAATCGCATCCACAAGCGAATCCGGCGCAAGGTGCGCGGAACGGCCGAGCGGCCGCGCCTGGCGGTGTTCCGCAGCGTCGCTCACATCTATGCGCAGATCATCGACGACAGTGCCGGCGCCACGCTGGTGTCGGCTTCGACGGTGGATAAAAGCGCCAGGACCAAGGGCGGCAATGTGGCGGCGGCGAAGGCGATCGGAAAACTGGTGGCGGAGCGGGCCAGGGACAAAGGCATCAAGGCGGTAGTCTTCGACCGCGGGGGCTATCTCTACCACGGCCGCGTTAAGGCGCTGGCCGATGCGGCGCGCGGCGCGGGACTGGAGTTTTAATGGCAATCATAGCGAAACGCATCGATCCGGCGACTCTCAATTTGAAAGAGCAAGTCGTTGCCATCAACCGCGTCACCAAGGTGGTGAAGGGCGGCAAGAACATGAGCTTTTCGGCCCTGGTGGTGATCGGCGATCCGTCGGCCAAGGTGGTCGGCTACGGCGTCGGCAAGGCGAAGGAAGTGCCGTCGGCCATCCGCAAGGGGATCGAGGCCGCCAAGAAGAATCTGCGCAAGGTGAACGTGCTCGAAGGCACCATCGCGCACAAGGTTCTGGGCGAATATGCCAGCTCGCAGGTGCTGCTCAAGCCGGCGCCCGCCGGCACCGGCGTGATCGCCGGCGGCGCGGTGCGCGCGGTGATCACGGCCTGCGGGATTACCAACGTGCTCACCAAGTCGATCGGCCGGCGCAATCCGCATAACGTGGTAAAAGCCACCATTCAGGCGCTGGAGTTGCTGCGCGACAGGGCGGCGGTGGCTGAGATGCGCGGCCTGGCGGTGGAGAAACTCTGATGGAAGCGACAATCAAGATCAAGCTGGTGCGCAGTCCTATTTGCACCCCCGAGAAGCATAAGAGGGTGGTGAAGGGGCTGGGTTTGCGGAAGGTCAACCAGGTTGTGGTGCGGCCCGACCGGCCGGAGTTCCGCGGTATGGTGAAGAAAGTGCCGCACCTGTTGGAAGTAGTGGAGTAAGGCACCGCTCCCTCGCGGTCGCGGCTCAGAACACCGCGGCCTGGTGGAAAGCGTTTTAGGAGCCGCGACCGCAAGGGAGCGGTTAGGAACCGTCGAGAGAACGAATTATGAACCTCAGCAGTTTGAAACCGCCCGCCGGACAGAGCACGCCGCGCAAGCGCATAGGCCGCGGCATGGGATCGGGACACGGCAAGACCGCTACCCGCGGATCGAAGGGCCAGCGGGCCGGCACCGGCTTCGGTCAGAAGCGCGGTTTCGAGGGCGGCCAGATGCCGCTGCATCGCCGCCTGCCGAAGCGCGGATTCACCAACATTTTTAAGAAGGAATACGCCATCGTCAACCTGGTGCAGTTGGAAAAGGCGGATGGCGACACGTTCACGGTGGACAGCCTGCGCGAGCTCGGGCTGGTGAAGAAGCTCGGGGAAGGGCTGAAAGTGCTCGGCACGGGCACGTTGACGAAGAAGATCACGGTGGAAGCCCACCACTTTTCAAAGTCGGCCCTGGACAAGATTCAGAAAGCCGGCGGAACGGCGCAGGTAATCGGCGCGGCCGCAAAGTAGGCGGCCGGGAATCGAAGGAACCCATGAAGTTTTTGGAAGCGTTCGCCAATATCTTTCGCGTACCGGACCTTCGCAAGCGTCTGTTGTTCACACTGGCGCTGCTGGCGGTGTACCGTCTCGGCGGGCACGTTCCCACGCCCGGCACCAATACCGCGGCCTGGCAGCAGTTCATGAATTCCTCGAGCGGGTCGTTGTTCAGCTTCTTCGACATGTTTTCCGGCGGCAACATCCGCCGATTGACCATTTTCGCCCTCGGCATCATGCCGTACATCACGGCGTCGATCATTTTGCAGTTGCTCACCGTGGTGGTTCCCACGCTCGAAAAATTGCAGAAGGAAGGCGAACTCGGGCGCCGCAAGATCACCCAGTGGACCCGCTACCTCACCATTATCCTTTCGGTGATTCAATCCACCACCATCGCTTACGGCCTCATGTCGATGAAAGAAGGCATCGTCATCAATCCGGGCTTCGGGTTCGTGCTGCTCACCATCATCTCGCTGACCACCGGCACGGCTTTCATCATGTGGCTGGGCGAGCAGATCAGCGAACGCGGCGTGGGCAACGGCATGTCGCTCATCATCTTCACCGGCATCGTGGTCGGCCTGCCGAACGGCATTGCCAACGTCTACCAGAACACCTTCGTGACGCGCGAATGGAGCCCGCTGACGCTGATCATCCTGATCGCGCTCATGATCGCGGTGGTGGCGTTCATCGTGCTGGTGGAGCGCGGCGAACGCCGCATTCCGGTGCAGTACGCCAAGCGCGTAGTCGGCCGGCGGGTGATGGGAGGGCAGTCCACGCACATGCCGCTCAAGGTGAACGCCGGCGGCGTTATCCCGGTGATTTTCGCCTCGTCGATTCTGGCCTTCCCTACCACGCTGCTGCAGATGCAGGGGGTGAAAAACATCCACTGGCTGGAGGCGACCCTGATGTCCATCCGGCACGGTGAGCCCATGTACTACGTCCTTTTCGTGGCCGGCATCATTTTCTTCTGCTTCTTTTATATTTCGATTATTTTCAACCCCAATGAGGCGGCCGACAACATGCGCAAATACGGCGGCTTCATTCCGGGAATCCGCCCGGGCCGCAACACCGCCGATTACATGAACCAGATCCTGACCAAAATCACGGTGGTGGGCGGCATTTACCTGGCGATTCTCTGCCTGATTCCCGACATCATGATCTCGGGCATCAAGCTGAACCACCTGGCGCTTATTGGGAACTGGATGGACACCACGCTCACCACCTTGCATGCACGGTGGCTGCTCGACGGCATGGGCGTGACTTTTTATTTCGGCGGAACATCGCTTCTGATCGTGGTGGGCGTGGCCATGGACACGATCAACCAGATCGAAGCCCAGCTCATCATGCGGCATTATGAGGGATTCACTCCGCGTTCGGGCCGGATTCGGGGCCGGCGGAGCACTTTCTAGACGTTGTGTAGAGGTTTGTGATAGCCATCGTTTTGTTCGGCTCTCCGGGTTCCGGGAAAGGAACTCAGGCCAAGTTGCTGACGGAGTGTCTGGGCATTCCCCACGTCTCCACGGGCGAGATGTTGCGGGAAGCGATCCGGAGCGGGAAAGGTGTGACTCCCAAGACCGCGGCGAAAATGCACGCCGGGGTTCTGGTGAAGGACGAAGTGGTGGAAGCGCTGGTAGACGAGCGTCTGAGCCGGCCGGATGCGGCCAAGGGGTTTGTGCTGGATGGGTATCCGCGGACGTTGCTGCAGGCCCAGCACCTGGCGGTGTGGCTGAAGGAACGGGAAATCCGCGAGTTGGTGATTCATCTCGCGGTTGATTACAATATAATTATTGCCCGTTTGACTGGCCGCCGCGAGTGCCCTCGCTGCGGAACCCCGTACAACGTCGTGCTGCGACCGCCGAAGGTAGACGAGCTATGCGATCTGGACGGCGAGAAGCTGGTGCGGCGGGACGACGATCGCGAAGAGGTGATTCGCGCGCGGCTGGAAGCGTATGAGCAGCAAACCCGTCCGGTTCTCGAGTACTTCGAGAGCAGGGGCGACCCGGTAATCCGCGTGGATGCCGGGAACGATCCGCCGGAAGCGGTGTACCAAAAGATCCGCCAGGCGATGGAAAACCGATGATCGTGCGAAAAACCGCCGCGGAACTGGAGAAGATGCGGCGCAGCGGCCTGCTGGTTTACCAGGTCTTGCAGAAGTTGAAGGAAATTGCGGTGGAAGGGGCCAGCACGATGGACCTCGAAGTGGCCGCGGAGAAGATGATCGGCGAGGCCGGAGCCAAACCTGCTTTCAAAGGGTATTACGTACCGGCCGCCGGCGAAGCGTTTCGTTTTGTGTTGTGCACTTCGGTGAACGATGAGATCGTCCACGGGATGCCGAATCCCAAGCGAATTCTCAAGAAGGGCGACATTGTTTCCATCGACACCGGGGTGAAACTGGACGGGTATTATGGCGATTCGGCCCTTACGGTGCCGATCGGTGAAGTGAGCGAAGAGACGAAGAAGTTGCTGCAGGTGACGCAGGAAGCGCTCGAGATGGCCATCGACAAGGTGCGGAACGGCAACCGGCTGTTCGATATTTGCGGTACCGTCGAGCAGCATGTGCGGTCGAACGGTTTTTCGGTGGTGCGGGAGTATGTGGGCCATGGCATCGGCACGCAGCTCCATGAAGAGCCCCAGGTCCCGAATTATGTGGACCGCAAGAACGAGAACCCCCGGTTGAAGCCGGGGATGGTGCTGGCGGTCGAGCCGATGGTGAATGCAGGCCGGCCGGAAGCGGTGGTCCTGAAGGATAAGTGGACGGCCGTTACCAGGGATGGGTCGTATAGCGCGCACTTCGAGCACTGCATCGCGGTGACGGAGAACGGGCCGTGGGTTCTGACCCGGCCGTAAAGGTCGAGGCCGTGGTGGTTTCGGAGCGGCCGAGAGCGTTGTACGAGGTGGTGCTGCTCACGCAGCAGAAGGTTATGGCCCACGTGGTGGGCGCGGTGAAACGGAATTTCGTCCGGCTGGTTCCGGGCGACCGGGTCGAAGTGGAGTTGAGCCCCAACGATCCGACTAGAGGAAGGATTACGAAAAAGATTGTTTAGCCACGGATGGACACAGATGAACACGGATAACAGCGGAAAAAGAGCAGTTCTTATCCGTGTCCATCCGTGTGCATCCGTGGCTCAAATGGGTTCTTCGATATGAAAGTGCGAGCTTCGGTAAAGAAAATCTGCGATAAATGCAAAGTGATCAACCGCGAAGGCGTGGTGCGGGTCATCTGCGTCAACCCCAAACACAAACAGAGGCAGGGATAATATGGCACGTTTAGCCGGTGTGGATTTACCGCCTGGGAAAAGGGCTGAGATCGGGCTCACTTACATCTATGGGATCGGCCGTACCCGCTCCAAGTCGCTGCTTCACCGCGCAGGCATCGATTTCGACAAGAAGGTTCGCGACCTGACGGAAGACGAGGTCAACCGCGTCCGCACCATCCTCGAGGAAGAGGGCGCGGTGGAAGGCGACCTGCGCAAAGAAATCTCGATGAACATCAAGCGGCACATCGAGATGGGGTCCTATCGCGGCTTGCGGCACCGCCGCGGGCTGCCGGTTCGCGGACAGCGCACCCACACCAATGCACGCACGCGCAAAGGACCGCGCCGCGGCACGGTGGCGAACAAGAAGAAAGCGACGTCCAAAACGTAGAGAGCGATCTGGCATCATATGGCGAAAGCACCAGCAGCAAAACCCGGCAAGAAGAAGAGCTTCAAGAAGAAGGAAAAGCGCGTCGTCCACACCGGCGTCGTGCACGTGCAGGCCACGTTCAACAACACCATCGTGACCATCTCCGACCAGGAGGGCAACACCATTTCCTGGTCGAGCGCCGGCTCGCTCGGTTTCCGCGGGTCGCGCAAAGGCACGCCGTTCGCGGCCCAGCAGGCGGCGCTCACGGCGGCCAACAAAGCCGTAGAAACTGGATTGCGGGTAGTGGAAGTGCGGGTCAGCGGCCCCGGTTCGGGCCGCGAATCGGCCGTGCGCGCACTCTCCACCGCGGGTATCGACGTCCGCGCCATCAAGGACGTCACTCCGATTCCGCATAACGGCTGCCGCCCGCCGAAGAAGAGGCGAGTGTAGTTTAAAGAGCCGCGACCGCAAGGGAGCGGTAATAAGCGGGGTCTGAAGCTGACAAGCGTAAACGAGGCGCCGACCTCTTGGAATGTTGCGCTTTAAGGTTTTTAGGATTTTAGCTGAGAGCTGAAAGCTGATAGCTGACAGCTCTCAAAAGCGGGACGAAGGCCGGCCATGGCTGTAAACCGCACCTGAAAGAAGAAAGGTAAGAGGAATCAAACTTGGCACGATACATTGGCCCCGTTTGCCGGCTTTGCCGGCGTGAGGGCATGAAACTATTTCTCAAAGGCGAGCGCTGCCACAGCGAGAAGTGCGCCATCGAAAAGCGCAACTTCATCCCCGGGCAGCATGGCAAGGATCGGGCAAAGAAGATCGTCGGCTACGGCCTGCAACTGCGCGAAAAGCAGAAGGCGCGCCGCGTCTATGGCGTTCTCGAGCGCCAGTTCCGCGGCACGTTCGAAAAAGCCGCCGCCACCAAGGGCATCACCGGCGAAAATCTGATGTCGCTTCTGGAACGCCGGCTCGATAGCGTCATCTTCCGCATGGGATTCGGCACCAGCCGCTCCCAGGCGCGCCAGATCGTCCGCCATGGCCATATCGACGTCAACGGCCGGAAGTGCGACATCCCCTCGGCTGTCGTGAAGATCGGAGACATCGTTTCGGTTCGCGAAGCCAGCAAAAAGAACCCGACCATTCTTGCCGCCCGCGATGCCACCGCCCACGCTCCGGCGCCCAATTGGATCGATGTCGATCGCGAAGGGCTGACCGGAAAGATTACCACCATGCCGCAGCGCAGCGAGTTGGTGCAGATCCAGTTAAACGAGCAGCTCATCGTCGAGTTGTACTCGAAGTAAGTGAACCTGACAGGCGGGAGTCGGAATCCGGCTCCCGCTTTCGCGTGTCCAAAAAGAGGATTTTACGAATGTTTAGAGGCCTCCAGAAACCCAAACGATTGGTCGCCAATACCGAGACCCTGACGGAACGGTATGGCATGTTCACGGCGCAGCCTTTCCAGCGCGGATTCGGCACCACCATCGGCAACAGCCTTCGCCGCGTGCTGCTGAGCTCGATCGAAGGCGCGGCCATCACGGCGGTCCGCATCGAAGGCGTCGAGCACGAATTCAGCCCCATCCCCGGCGTGGTGGAAGACGCCACCGACATCATCCTGAACCTCAAACAGATCCCGTTCAAGATCATGGGTGAGGGCGTGAAAACCGTGCGCCTCACGGTAGACCAGCCGGGCGACGTGCGCAGCGGCCAAATCGAAACCGATGCCGACGTGGAAGTGCTCGACCGTGACGTGCATCTCGCCACGGTCAGCGAAGGCGGCAAGCTCTCGATCGAAATGCGCCTCAAGACCGGCCGCGGATATGTCAGCGCCGACAAGAATTTCGACGACGACCTGACGCTGGGCTACATCCCCATCGACTCGGTCCATTCGCCGGTCCGCAAGGTCAACTTCGCCGTCGAAGCCGCGCGCCTCGGCCAGATGACCGATTACGACAAGCTCACCCTCGAAGTCTGGACCAACGGCGCCGTGTCCCCGCAGGATGCCATCGGCTACGCCGCCAAGCTCCTGAAGGACCACATGTCCATCTTCATCAACTTCGAGGAAGTGCCCGAGCAGACCGAGGAAATTTCCGAGCACGGGCTCGACAAGATCAACGAAGTGCTCAACCGCTCGGTGGAAGAGCTGGAGCTGAGCGTTCGTTCCTACAACTGCCTGAAGAACGCTAACATTCAGACCATCGGCGAACTGGTGCAGAAGACCGAAGCCGAAATGCTGCGCACCAAGAACTTCGGCCGCAAGTCGCTCAACGAGATCAAGGAAATTCTGGCCAACATGGGTCTCTCGCTCGGCATGCGCATCGATCAGCATGGCCGCCTGATCGCTCCGCCGCCGCAAGCGGGCGGAATGGTCGACTACAACCACGAAGAGGAAGGGCCGCACGAACCGGCCGGGGAATAACGCATGAGACACAACTACGCCGGATACAAACTGAAGCGGCCCGTGGATAGCCGCAACGCCCTGTTGCGGAACCTCACCACCAGCGTGATCGAGAACGAGCGCATCGTCACCACCGTTCCGAAGGCCAAGGCCGTCCGCCCGTGGGTGGAAAAAATGATCACGCTTGCCAAGCAGGACACGCTGCACTCACGACGGCAGGCCGCCGCCGTTCTGCGGAACGCCAAATCGGTGCAGAAGCTTTTCGATACGCTGGGCACGCGTTTCGGGCAGCGTAACGGCGGCTACACCCGCATCACCAAGCTGGGGCCGCGCAAGGGCGATGGCGCCGAACAGGCGATGCTGGAACTGGTCGGTTCCGAGCTCGTGAAGCGCGCCGCCGAACGCGCCAAGCGCAAGGAAGCCAGGCTCGAAGCGCAGCGCACGGGCCGCGAGCCCGAAGAAGGATCAGAAGAGAAACCCGAAAAGTAGAGGTAGTTCTCCTTGGAAGAGCCGCAGGCTGGTCAAGGCCGGTTTGCGGCTCTTTTGCTTTTGTCGTTCCTTCGCAAAAAGCAAATCGGGCCACGGATGGACACGGATGCACGCGGATAAACAAAATCTATTCTTATCCGTGTCCATCAGTGTGCATCCGTGGCGCAATGGATGTATCTATTGAGTTAGAACGACCTTCTATCACAACTTAGGCCCAACCAAGCCGCCCTACTCAAACCTTATTCCCTGCGCCAGCGGCAACTGCGTCGACCAGTTAATAGTATTGGTCTGCCGCCGCATATAAGCTTTCCACGCGTCGCTGCCCGATTCGCGCCCGCCGCCCGTTTCTTTCTCGCCGCCGAAAGCGCCGCCGATTTCCGCTCCGCTCGTCCCGATGTTCACGTTGGCGATCCCGCAATCGCTGCCGCGATGACTCAGAAACGTCTCCGCCGATATCAGATTGTTGGTGAAGATCGCCGACGACAACCCCTGCGGCACGTCGTTATGCCAATGAATGGCTTCGTCCAGGTGACCGAATTCGACCAGATACAGAATCGGCGCGAAAATCTCCTCCTTGAGAATCGGCATATCGGGACTCGCGCGCACCAGTGTGGGCTCGACGAAGTTTCCGGTGATTTTGCCGCCACCGGTGAGGATCTCGCCGCCCTGTTCGCGAATGCGCCGGATGCCGTCCATCATATCGTCTACTACGCGCCGGTTCACCAGCGGTCCCATCAGCGTCCCTTCTTCCACGGGATTGCCGATCTTCACCTGCCGGTAGGCATTCACCAGCGCGGCGGTCATCTTTTCGGAGATGCCGCGCTGCAGAAACAGGCGGCGGGTGGTAGTACAGCGCTGGCCGGCCGTCCCCACCGCGCCGAACAATACGGCGCGCAGCAGCAGGTCGGTATTGCAATCGTCCATGGCGATGATGCCGTTGTTCCCGCCCAGTTCCAGAATGGTGCGTCCCAGCCGGCCCGCCACCACCTCGGCCACATGCCGGCCGACCGTGGTCGACCCCGTGAAGCTCACCAGCGGAATGCGCGGGTCGCGAATCAACATTTCGCCGATGGGATCGCTCTTGCCGATCACCAGCGAAAAAATTCCCTTGAGCCCGTGCCGGTCGAGCACGCGATTGCAGATCTTTTCGACCGCGATGGCGGTGAGCGGCGTATCCGATGACGGCCGCCACAACACGCAATCGCCGCAGACCGCCGCGATCATGGCGTTCCACGACCACACCGCCACCGGAAAATTGAACGCGCTGATCACTCCCACGATTCCCAGCGGATGCCACTGCTCGTACATACGATGTCCCGGTCGCTCACTGTGCATCGTGAGCCCGTAAAGCTGGCGCGAAAGCCCCACGGCGAAATCGGCGATATCGATCATCTCCTGCACTTCGCCGCGTCCTTCGGCCAGAATCTTGCCCATTTCGAGCGACACCAGCATTCCCAGGTCGTCCTTGGCGGCGCGCAGTTCATTGCCGATCTCGCGTACAATTTCTCCCCGGCGCGGCGCCGGCATCATGCGCCATTCGAGGAACGCCTCGCGCGCCTGCGCCACCACTGTTTCGTAGTCTTCCGGCCCGGCGAGTTGGATTTTGGCCAGCACCTCGCCGGTCGCGGGATTGATCGACTCCAGTTGACCGCCGGAGGGATTGGCTATCCAGTCGCCATAGCAGGCGCCGGAATTCACCGGCTCGATGTGCAGTTTTTCAAGGATTTCGGGGATCTGACTTGGGGCGGTGAACACGCTTCTATTCTAATGCCGTTCCAAGTATTCTCACCCGCCGGTTCCCGGCAGCACAGCGCGGCCGAAGCATTCGTCGTTTGGGGAAATAAGTTGGAACGGCACTAGCCTGCGCGCTGCAGGCTGGCCGGGGCCCGCCGCTCCTCCGCGCGGCAGGACCCATTTGACAGCGGCCACTCACCCCTAACCTCGGTTTGCCGGCTGAGATCCGGCGATATGAAGTTACATTATCGTAGAGCCCAGATAGCGCCAAGCTATCTTTCGGACAGTGGCGGCTGTTAGAACTGATCGTCATACTGCTCAAACGCCACTCGCACCAGTTGTCCTCTGGTTCGCACTCCGGTCTTCTGAAACAGACTCTGCAAAATCGCCTTCACATAGCTCTCGGAAATCTGCAGCCGCCACGCGATCTCTTTGTTCGAAAGCCCTTCCAGCACGAAGCGCAGCACCTTCCGCTGCCGCTCGTTGAATTGCGGCGCGTTCGATTCCGCTCCCGGCTTCTCTTCCTCTCCCGCCAAAGACTTGTCGATCCAGCTCGCGCCGGCCATCACGGCGCGAATCGCGGCATTGAGCTCTTCGAGCGGAGCTTGCTTCAGAAATATGCCCGCCGCGCCTTGTTGCAGCAGCCGGCGCGCTTCCGTGCTGCTCACCCACGCGGTCACTACCAGCACGCGGCCGCTAAATCCGGCCTGCCGCGCCGCGGGCAGAAACTGCGAAGCTCTTTCGCCTCCCAAGTCGTGATCCAGCAGCACCAGATCGAACGCGCGCTGTGCCACCAGCGGCATCGCCGCCGCGATACTCGGGCAATGCTCCACGGCAAGCTCCGGATCGACGGCCAGCACGCGCGCCACGCTCTCGCGAAAAAGGGCGTGGTCGTCAATCAGTAATACCCGTATCATTTCTGCGCCGCGCTCTCCGCGGGCCACAACTCCACGGCAAAGCAACTGCCCGTTTCCGGCGCTTCATAACGCAATCCGCCGCCGTGCGACCGCAGAATGGCTCGCGTAATGTACAACCCCAAGCCCACCGATTGCGCCCCCCGTTGAAACGGCCGGAACAATTCCTCCGGGTTTGCGACTCCCGGACCGGTGTCATGGAACCGCACCACCACCAGGTCGCGCTCCATCCCCGCCACGATGCGCATCTCCTTGCGCGGGCTGTTCTCCAGCGCGCGCAGGCTATTGCGCGCGAGGTTGAGGAACGCCTGCAGCAGCGCATGGTGATCGGCCCGCACCAGCGGAAGCCCGGGACTCACTTCCCACACCGTTGCGATACCGGCTTCCCGCAGCGCCGGATCGAGCAGGATGCGCGTTTCGTCCAGAACCGTGCCCAGATCGGCGACCACCGTTTCCCGGCTGGACGCCATGCGCAGTCCGGTGGAGGCGATCTTCTCGAGCCCCTGGATCAGGCTGCCGAGGGCCTGGTATTGTTCCTGGCGCGCTTCCGGCGCCTCCCCGGCCAGCGCGGCGTAGGCGCTCGACGCGGCCGACGCCAGGTTGCGAATCTCGTGCGACATGGCGCCGATCAGCACGCGCGAGGTGGCCATCATGGAATCCAGCCCCGCGCCTTCGCGGTCGCGCAGATTCTCGGAAGCGTCCCACACTACCGCGGCCAGTGCCGGCCCCTCCGAGGTGCGATAGGTCGAGAGCCAGACGTGCGCCAGGAATACGTCGCCGTTGCGCCGGTGTCCGCGGCATTCCACATTGGTGCGGATATAGCCGCTGGAGTGGTGACTGCGCAGCATGCGGCTCAGGATCGGCAGATATGGCGTTACGTCCTCGCCTTCAATCGGATCGCCGTCGAATCCCAGCAACTGCCGCGCCGATTCGTTGGCCACCGCCACCCGGCCCAAGCGATCAAGCGTGAGAATCGCCAGCGGGCTGGTTTCGACGAGCGTGTGCACCTTCAGTTCGGCATCCTTCAGAAGCTTCATCTGCTTTTCGCGTTCCTCGAGATGCGCCGAAAGCAGCCGGCGCCGGCGGTTCAGCTCACCTACGAAAAAACCAGTGGTGGCGAAACCGCTTGCCGCCACGATGAGCCGCGGCCACGATCCCGCCACCCACCGCCCCGGATTCAGAGCGAACGCCGATCGGCCGCCGATCGCGCCCTGCAACGGGTCGCACGCTTCGCGCAGCCATCCGCACGCCAGCGCCATCAGCAGAATCTGGTAGGCGTTCAGCCCCGCCGAGGAAAGCAGAATCGGGATCAGGTACAGGTATCCCACAGACGTGTTGGGCACCAGCCAGTCAAGCCAGGCGATTAAAGCGATCATCAGCGCGGCGGCGCACGAAACCGCGATCCGATGCGACTCCGCGAACGCCAGGAAGTTATCGAGACGTATCATGAGCTGCCAGCGAACACTAGGCTAACATCGTAACGTGGCACATTTTCGCGGCAAGCGTGTCTTTCGCACTGTGGTGCGCGCGGCGCTGCTCCTGGTGGCGGCGTTCTATGCCGTGTGTCTGGCCGAATTGCTGGCGCTCCGCTGGATCGATCCTCCCACTACCGCCGTGCAGACGGAGCGACGCCTGGCCGCCATGTGGCATCACAAACCGTACCGCAAACGCCAGGTTTTCGTGCCGCTCGGCCGCATCTCCCCCGATCTGCAGCACGCCGTCATCTCGGCCGAAGACGGCCGCTTCTACCAGCACCACGGGATCGATTGGCAGGAAGTGCAGAAGGTGGTGGATAAGGACATGGAGAAGGGCAAACTCGGCCGCGGCGGGTCCACCATCACGCAGCAACTGGTGAAGAATCTCTTTCTCACCACCAATCGTTCGCTCCTCCGCAAAGGCGTGGAATTCACGCTGGCTCCCGCGGCCGAAGTCATTCTCGGCAAGCGCCGCATTCTTGAACTCTACCTCAACGTGATCGAATGGGGGCCGGGAATCTACGGCGCGCAGGCAGCTTCGCAAGCCTGGTACAACGTGCCCGCCGCCAAAATCGATCGCGATCAGGCCGCCCGCATGGCGGCGATCCTTCCCGCGCCGCTGCGCTGGAAGCCCGTCCACATGGATGCCTACAGCGCCGAAATTCTCCGCCGCATGTCGCAGACGGGCTGGTAAGGAGCGCACAGTGCGGCTTCGCCGCGAGCTTTCCGCCATCAGCTTTCAGCGGTCAGCTTTTGGATGAGCGCAGGCGGCATGGAAAATCTTTTGCGCGGCGCAAGAAACGGAGAATTAGCAGTCAAGAGACACGGAGAGAAGGCGAGAATGGCCGTTGGCGTACTGGCGGGTGCCTCGTCTTCCTCCTGGTGGGCGAGAGCACGGAAGTGGCGAAGCACACCCCGCTGTTGATTGGTGAGTTATTAGCTAGTTAGTAAGTTGCGAATGGGAATCAGTTAGCATCTGCTTTTTCGGTGACGGTGAGGATTTGATCGGCGGGGACGTTGCGAAGGGTCTGGTGGATGCCGCTGGGCCAGGTGATGGTGATCTCCTTGACGACTTTCGACGCGCCCAACCCGAAGTGCACGCGCGGATCGCTCGAGCAGGCGTAACCCGTGCTGGTGGTGGCGTGATTGTACTGCACTCCGGCGTCGGTGGTGACGCGCACCCGCGCTCCCAACCCCATGCGATTGCTCTTCACGCCCACTAGTTTCAGCAGAATCCAGTGATTGGCGTTGCGGGAGATATTGTGGAAGTATTGCGCGTTGTCCTGGAGCACGCTGACCACGGCATCGACGCGGCCATCGTTATCCAGATCGCCGAACGCCACGCCGCGATGCGCGAGCGCCTTCTGGAACGCCAGGCCCGCACCGGCGCTCACGTCCTCGAACTTGCGGCTTCCCAGATTGCGAAATACCGTGTTGGGCTCTTCCGGCTTGCGCATGGTCATCACCGAGATATTGTCCACGACGTGCCCGCGCACTGCCAGCAGATCCTTCCACCCGTCGTTATCGAGATCGAAAATGCCGTTCGCCCAACCGGACATGGGACGCGTCACGCCGGCGAGGCCGGCGGCGCCGGTGATCTCGTCGAAATCGCCGCTGCGATTGCGGAACAGCGGAAAGGTGTCGCCCTCGAAACCGGTCACCCAGATGTCGTCGTAGCCGTCGTTATCGATGTCACGGAAATCGGCGCCCATTCCGGACATATATGACCCGGAGTCGGGATAAGCCACCCCCTTCTGCAGCGCCACCTCCTGGAATTTCTTGCCGCCGATATTGTGGAAAAGCATGTTCGGGGCGTTGTCGTTAGCCACGAAGATGTCGGTGAAGCCGTCATGATCGTAGTCGGCGAAGGCCACACCCATCCCTTTGCCGCGAATGTTGCCGATGCCCGTCGCTGCCGATACGTCGGTGAAGGTGCCATCGCCGTTGTTGTGGTAGAGGGTGTTGGGAAGCGGTGCATAATTCTTGGGATGGCAGTAGGCGCGGACGTTGGGATTGGGCCCGCAGAACGGATCTTTGTTTACCTCCCAGACACAGTAGTTCGAGACGAACAGGTCGAGGCGGCCATCGTTATCGTAGTCCAACCAGCCGGCGGAGACGGCCCACATCTTCTTTCCATCGAGAACGGCGCCGCCCACTCCGGCTTTGTCGGTGACATCGGTAAACGTGCCGTCGTGGTTGTTATGAAAGAGCTGATTTTTGGTAACGTTAGCGACGAAGATGTCCGGCCAGCCGTCGTTGTCATAGTCTCCGACGGCGACTCCGATGCCGTAGCCTTCACCCTTCACACCGGCTTTTTCGGTGACGTCGGTGAAACTGCCGTCGCGATTGTTGTGGAAGAGGCGATTCCAATACTTGGGCGACTCTTTTTGCAATGACGGGATGGCCGCGCCGTTCACAAAGTAGATATCGAGATAGCCGTCGTTGTCGTAGTCGAGAAGCGCCACCCCGGCAAGCATGGTTTCGGGCAGGTTCTTGTTGGGCGTGGGGCAATTGTCGGCGACGAAGTGGAGGCCGGCGTGGCCGGCGATTTCCTCGAAGGCAATCGGGCCTGGCGACGGCACGGCCGCGAGAATGAGAAGCGCCTCAAGGAGTACGAGGGTGAACCAGCGGATCAAAATTCAGAATACTACACCGCTCCCTTGCATTGCGGTCGCGGCTCAGTAACGGCGATGGGCGGCGTGGCGGTGCGGTTTATTGCTCTGCGACGACGTAGTTCAGGCTGCGCGTGTACGACTGGAAGCCTTGCGTCGCGGTAACTTTGAGCTCGCACTTCCCCGGCTTGGTGGCGGCGTTAACCAACACCGGGATCGCGCCGGAGGCATCGGGCGCGGGCAGATCGATTTGCTTCTGCTCCAGTTCCTGTCCGTTCACCAGAAATTGCACGCGCAGGCGCGGCGCCTCTTCAACCGATTTATCGGGGTATACCACGAGGTACAACATGGGCTTGGCGGAGGCTTTCAGCGGACCGGTAAGCATGGGCACGATTTCGCTGTCCTTATATACGAGAGGGCCGTCGAGTTCCGATTCCGCGGTCAAAGGATCGACGCGCGCGACGAGCATCAGGCTGCTCATGCCGACGCCACTGGCTTCGGGGCTGTCGAATTCCAGCGCGCTGGTGCTGGCGCGCGGCGCCGGCGCTTCGCGATCGAGCAGGACGCTCTGCACGATATAGTGGCCGGCGGGCAGGTTGAACGCGTGCCTGTAATCGATGGACTCGGCCTGGACGCCGGCCAGTTGATCATCCGGAACTTCGTAGAGGAAGTCCTTTCCGAAGGTATCGACGATCTGCCCGCTGGCGTCCTTCACGACGGAGAAAAGCGAAGCGTGCAGGCGGTGCTTCTTTGCGGCGGGCTGCGGCGTGGCGGTGAGAGCGGACCCGGGCAACTCGAAAACCACGGCCGATTGCGACAAGGTTCCCGGACGGTATTCGAACGCGGCAGAGCGGAATTTGAAAGCTTTCGGTTGCGGGTCGGAATTCAGCGTCATCAGGCCCGCGACCTCGAAAGGACGCAGCGGTCCGGCATCGCCGCGGTCCGGGATGGCAAAATAGCCGTCGCGGCATTCGGCCTTCCAATCGGAGTGCGACAGTTTGACTTCGATCTTATGAAAGTGCCCGTCGTACTTATCGATTGTGGGGTGGTAATCGGCCTCGTAGTGCGTCTCCACGTCGCCCGCGATCTGCTGGAACGGCTTGCGCAGGTCGTTGCTATTGGCGACCAGAAATCCGCCGGTATCTTCGGCGAGAGCGCGCAGACCGGCTTGCGGATCGGAAGTACGAACGGCATTGTTCTGGTAATCGCTCTGGCGCGCGAGGCCCATCTCATAGCCGGCGCCGCCGGTCGCCGGGCCGACACCAGGTTGCACGGAGGTGACACCCGCTACGTATTGCCCCTGTTGCTGGCTCAACGCGGCCGCGCCACTGAGAGCCATCGTAGATGCCTGAGCGGTGGAGGTTTGATTGAGGCCGTTGGAATCGAAGGCGTAGACGCTGACGTCCGCGGTGACAGCCTTCGTGACCATGGCCTGGAACTGATCGGGATCGCCGGTGGTGGTCAAGCCGGGGCTGAACAGCAAGACGGTCTTGTGGCCGGGGAAAATGCCGAGTTGCTTGACCATGGCCTTGATCTGGTCCATCTGCTTGGCGCCTTCGACGCCAATGAACTGCTGGCGTTCGATGACGAGGTCGCCGCGCTGCGCGTTGGAGGCGGGGGAATTGTCGACGTCGGCGCCGGAGAAAGCGGTCATGCTCAGCGATCCGGTGGTGGATTTATCGGTCACGCCGCCGGATCGGCCGTTGTTAAAGCCGACGTACAACTGCAGGTTGGGGGTGGCGTTCTGGACGGCGGCGGCGGCATTGGCGATATCAACGGTCGACCCGAAGAAGGCTTTGTCGGCGGCTTTCAGCAATTCATCGCGGTTGCTGGAAAACGGGTACAGCGGCGTGAGCTGGGAACCGAGGTTGAACACACCCACCCATGTGCCGGGGCGTAACTGATTCTTGATATACTCCTGGGCCGCGTCGATGGCCCATTTTCGGGTGTGGGCGTCGAGTCCCTGGAAGACGATGCAGACCAGGTTTAAACTCCGCAGGGGCATGGACACGGGGCGGCCAGTATCGGGCGAGGCGGGGGCGCCGCCCGCCGTAGCGGCTGCGGCCGGTACGGGTTCGCCAGTCACCAGCCGGAAATTGCGGATGTCTTGCCTGACGCCGTCTTCGTAAATCTGCACGTCGGCCGGTGTGAGATTTTTTACCAGCTTGCCCTTTTTGTCGCGAACCACGACGTCCAGGGCCACGTCATTGACGGTGGTATGGATCGAGGGCACGGGCGGAGTATTGCCTTGGGCGGGAGGCGAATCCTGCGCGCGAACCGGACCGGCCAGCACAAACGTGGCGGCCAGCGCCGCGAGGCTGAGTTTCGACATGAGAAGTCCCTCCCTTAACTCTACTCCTGGAGCGAAGGGTGTGAATGGTCCTTTCGGGCTGGAGGGATCCGGAACCGGAGCGTTTGCGTCGAAAGTGGCGGCCCGCTATTCTGAACTGTAAATTCATAGATGACCAGGGAGGTCCAAATGCAGAGACACTTCGCGATTACCGTGGCCCTGTTAGCCGGCGGCATTGCGGCGGCCCAGGATACAGTTCCGACGGTGATCCGAAGCACGGCGCGCGAGGTCCTGGTGGACCTGGTGGTGCGCGACTCCCATGGCCACCTAATTACTAAGTTGAAGCCCGCGGACGTCGCGGTGTATGAAGACGGCGTGCGGCAGGACGTGCGCTCGTTCCGTCTGGTGGCCGGCAAGGAAGTCCGCGTGGAGGACGAGAAGCAGGCTGCCGAGGCTGCGGCCGCGGGAGACAAGCACGCTCCGGCCTTCAATCCGGTCCGCACGGTGAACCTGGTTTGCCTGATCTTGAACGATCTCAATCCCGAAACGCGCGGGTTCGCCTTCGACGCGGCGCGCAAGTTCGTGAACCAGGAATTGCGTCCCAATACGTACATTGGGGTGTTCAGCCTGGATGCCAGCGGATTGCGGCCGGCGTATCCGTTTTCCAATAATCGCGAGAGCCTCTTGAGGGCTGTGGACCTTGCCGCGGTCAACCAACTTCCGTCGCTCAATCTGAGCGCCGCGGCGATGTTCAACGGCCTAAGCATGTCGGCGACCAGCAATGTGACGCCGATGTCGGGCTCGACGGGATTCGCCGATGGCGCCAACCCGAATGACCCGCTGGGCCTGCGCGGAGACATGGGCTTTTCGACGAACGCAGGGCTGCGGGAAATTGACGCACTGATCGGTCTGGTGCGGCAGCTCAGTACGATGCCTTTTCAGAAGACGGTGCTGCTTTTGAGCACGGGGCTGACACGGCCGGCCGACTTCAAGGAATACTGGGATTCGCTGATCCACCAGGCCGTGAGCGGCGGCGTGACATTTTATGCCATGGACGTCTACGGCCTGGGAGTTTGCCAGGACGATACCGGCCTGGACTGCGTGGCGCATTCGACGATGGCTTCCGCCGAGTCGATGCTATCGCTGGCCAGCGCTCTGAGTATGGCGCAGGGTCCGGCGACTATCGGGCAGGGCTCGTCCACTGGGGGCGTAGTCTCGACCAGCCGAGGAGGCGCCGCTGCGGCCGCTGCCGGAGCGGCATCTGCGCAGGGACCGTCTCCGACCACGCCAACCGCGATCATGGCGGAGTTGTCTCATCAGGACGACTTCATCCGGTTTGCTGTGGGGAGCGCCAATCGGCAGGAGGCCATCCGCGAACTGGCTGAGCGCACCGGCGGATTTCTGATTGCCAACACCAACAACACGGACAAGCTGCTGGCACACGTCATGGAGGAAGTGGACACGCATTATGAGATCGCCTACGCGCCGCTTTCCGACCGTGCCGACGGACACTTCCGGAAAATCGAAGTGAAGCTGGCGCGGGCGGACTGGCGCGTGGAGACGCGCAGCGGGTACTATGCCCTGCCGGACGCCGGCGCGGCGGCGGAAGAAATGGCGGGATTGCGGGCGCTCGATACGCAGCCGCGTCCGCGGGCGTTCGATTTTCTGCTGCGGTCTTATCGCTTCCGCGAATCGGGAGGAAACGTGCAGTACGCTATCGCGTTCGAAATGCCGCTCTCGAACCTCACGGCGGCAGCCGCGGATAGCGCCAACAGGCGCCGGATACACGCTTCCCTGCTTGCGTTGGTGAAAGACGCGCAGGGCCAGATTGTGGATCGGTTCAGCAAAGAAGTCTCGTCGGAAGTTGCCGGCGACAAGCTGGCTGCGGTGCAAGCCGAACTCATGACGTACGAGCACGCGGTGAGTTTGCCCCCGGGCCGCTATACGGTGGAAGCGGCCGTCGTCGACCAGGAAGGCGGCCGCGCGGGCACCGGCGCGACCGAGATCGACAATCGCGCGCAGGCCGGTATCGGGCTGAGCGACATCAGCCTGGTGCGGCTGGTGACGGATCTCGACCGCGCGCCGGATGCCGCCGATCCATTCGAGTTCGCAGGAAAGCGCGTGCTGCCATCGGTGACGACGGACATTGCGACGGGCAGGCAGCCATGGTTCTATTTCGTCGTTTATCCGCGTGAGGGAATCACGAGCAAGCCGCGCGTAAGCTTGCAATTACTGAAAGACGGGCGGAACTTCGCGAAGAGCGCGCCGGCGCTGCCCGCGGCCGATGCATCTGGCGCCATCCCTCTGGTGCTGCCGATACGCGGCGATCCGGGCAGTTACGAGCTGAAGGTGACGGTTTCGCAGGCGGGCGAATCGGCGGAGCGCACGCTGGCTTACCAAGTGGACGGCGAAACGTTGCCGAAGGCCGCAGAAGAGACGGTAAACGCCGCGGGGCCAACGTCAGGAGATCAACTGGCCGACTTCCGGCGCAAAGTCCGGCAGGACGTGACGAGCATGCCGAACTACACGTGTCTCGAGACCATCGATCGCTCGCGGCAGGCCGGCACTCGGGATTTCATCCCCGTCGACAAGATTCGCCTCGAGGTCTCGAGCGTCGGCGGGAGAGAAATGTTCGCCAAACCGGGCGCGCGGAGCTTCGAGAACCGTGACGTCACGGCAATCGTGAAATCGGGCATGATTGGCTCGGGGATGTTTGCCGGCCTGACGCGAACCCTTTTCGTGGAGAACAAGGGCACATTCAAGTACAAGGGAAAGGACACGGTGGACGGACGCCCGACCCTGCGGTACACGTTCCGGCTGACGCAGAAGGAGAGCGGGTTCAAAATCGAGGTCGAGAATCGCCAGGAGCCGGTGGCATTCAACGGCACCTTCTGGTTCGACCCCGACACGTTCGACCTGGTGCAGTTGGAGGGCAACAGCGATGATTTGCCTGCGAGTCTGAATGTCGACCAGACGCTGATGCGGACCTCTTACGCGCGCACGCACATTGGGAAATCAGACGCCTTACTGCCAAAAAAATCGGCGTTAAAGGTGACGTATCGCTCGGGCGTTCAGGAGAGCGACAGCATCGATTCTTCGGCGTGCCGGGAATACGGCAGCGACTCGACAATCCGTTTCGATGGGCCGCCAGGGCACTAAGCTGCAAAAGCACCATCAGTTATTTTCTGCCAGCAGGACGAGCCGGCAGGATTGCCGGCTGCAGCCAGGATTGGCTGCCTTACTTCGCCGGCTCGGTGACGGTCAGGATCTGATCGGTCTTGGGCTTCTTCACCGTCTGCACGATTCCGCTGGGCCAGCGGACCTCGAGCGATTCGATGGTTTTCTCCGTCCCAAGCCCGAAGTGGACGCGCTTATCGCTCGAAGACATGAACCCGTTGGAGGTGGTGACGTGATTGTAGAGCGTGCGGCCGCTGGCGGTGGTCAGTTTCATCACCGCGCCGATGCCGTCACGATTGGTGCGGCGGCCGATAGTGTTGACCAGCAGCCAATGATTGCCGTTATCGGCCGAATTCATCAGGATGCGTGGCTTTTCGTCGAGCGAGGTTGCCACTAAGTCCATGAAGCCGTCGTTATTCAGGTCGACGAATGCCGAGCCGCGCTGGAAGCCGGGACGTGCGAAGTCGGCGCCTACCTGGGTGGAGACGTCGCGGAATTCTTTACCATCCACGTTCTCGAACAGGGTGTCGGGTTGGCGCGATATTTCGCCCATGTTATCTATATCGCCGTTGGAAGAGTAAAGATCCTTCCATCCATCGTTGTTGTAGTCGATGAAGCCGTTGCTCCAGCCGGAGCTATGTTCGCTGAGGCGCGACACATGCGACAGGCCGGAAGCATAGCTCATGTACTTACCGCCGACGTTGTGGAACAGACCCCAGATCTGGCCTTTGAGGTTGTTGTAAAAGAGATCGGGGAAGCCGTCGTTGTCGTAATCTTTGGCGTCGGCGCCCATGGAGGAATGGGCGTTGCCGTTCTCGTCGTAGGCCACGCCCCATTCGTAGCCGGATTCCTTGAACGTGCCGTTTTTCTGGTTGATGTAGAGGAAATTGCGCACGGTATCGTTGGCCACGAAGACGTCCATGTAGCCGTCGCCATTGAAATCGGCGATGGCGATGCCCATCCCCTTGCCCAGGTCTTTGCCGAAGCCGGCGGAATCCGTCACATCTTCGAAACGGCCGTTGCCGAGATTGTGATACAGCCGGTGCGCCACGCTGGGATAGACTTTCGGATGGCAATAATATTCCTGGCCATTTACGGCGCAGACCTTGTCGATCTGCGGTGTCCACACCGTGTAATTCGAGACGATGAGATCGAGCTTGCCGTCGTTATCGTAGTCGAACCAGGCCGCGGCGACGCTCAGCACGTCTTTCGGCTTGGTGATTCCGGATTGCTCTGTTACATCGGTAAAAGTGCCGTTGCCGTTGTTGTGGTAGAGGGTATTGCGGCCAGCGTTGCAGATGAAGAGATCTTCGTAGCCGTCGTTATCGTAATCGCCGGCGGCCACGCCGAAGCTGAATCCCAGGTCTTTGCCGAGCAAGCCGGCTTTCGCCGTGACGTCCTCGAACGCGCCGTCGCCGCGATTGCGCAGCAGGCAGTTGTAGAACTTCGGATCGGTCTTTTGCAGTTCGGGAAGTTTGGCGCCGTTGGTGAAGAAAAGGTCCATGCGGCCGTCGTTATCGAAATCGAACGCGGCCACTCCGCCGCACATGGTCTGCGGGAAATATTTGCGGCCGGTGAAATTGTTGTCGGTGCGGTAGGCGAAACTGGATTTCGGCGCGATATCGGTAAAATGCGGACGGCGCGTTTCCGGCTGCGCGCCTCCGGCGCTCACCCACACTACGGACGCTGCCACGCACAGCGCGCCAACGGCCCACCAGCGATTCATCTCGGTTTGGTTCCCGTCTGGAGAGCGTCCCGCTGTTCCATGAGCTTTTCGGAGATGGCGCGCTCGCGATCGCCATCGGCGCCGCGATTCATACGATAGTAGACGGTGGCCAGGCTGGCGTGCGCCTCGGCGAATTCAGGCGTCTCCCTGGTGAGCGCTTCGAGTACCTGCCGCGCCGGCTCGAGGTTTCCGGTAGCGAGGTCGACGTTGGCGAGTTGATAGCGCACGCCGGGATCGTTGGGGCGCATCTTGAGGGCGCGTTCCAGATAGCGGCGCGCCTCGACATAAGCCTGGTCCTCTTTCGCCATCACTCCCATGTTCAGGTTGGAGGTGAACTCGTCGGGATCGAGGGCGAGTTCTTGAGCGAAAGCCGCGCGCGCGTGCTCGCCATCGCCGATGGCCAGCAGCAGTTCGCCCAGACGGGCGTGCGCGCCAGGCAGGCGCGGGTTCAGGGCGACGGCCTTCTCGAGATCGGCGCGCGCGCGGTCGCGATCGTGCGCGGCCAGTTCCAGCGTGCCGCGCAGAAGAAAAACTTCGGGCGAATCGCCGTGGGTGAGAATACGGTTCATAACGGCAGTGGCGCCGGCCTCGTCTCCCGCGCCGATGAGCGCGGTACCGTAGACATAGTCGAATCCCGCGTCGCCGCCTTTGTCTTTTTCGAGGGGCGCCAGGAGCGCCACGGCGTCCTTGTAGCGGCCCAGGTTGTTGTAACAGACGGCCAGCAGAAGCGTGACCTGGTCCTTAAACTGCGGAGAGAGAGACATGGCCCGTTCGAAGCGGGCGGCGGCTTCCGCGTGGCGCCCGGTCTTGTAATAAGCCAGCCCGAGATTCAAAAGCAGCGCGGGATTGTCGGGACTCTTCTGCAGGCCGATGCCGTATTCGACGATGGCCTCGTCATAGCGCCCGGCGCGCGCGAGGGCCGCGCCGAGATTGGAACGGGCCTGCGGGGAGTCGGGCTCGACAGCGAGATAGTCGCGATACGCGCGGATAGCGCCGTCGAGGTCGCCCGACTGGTGCAGGGCGACGGCGTGCTGAAGGAGCGCGTCGTGGTTGGCGGCGGGCTGCTGCGCGAGAACCTGGAACGCGAAGAGAGCGAGAAGCACGAAAGCTTTGTGGGGCAGGCAATCTTGCCTGCATCCGGCCTTTAGCCGGATTCCGCGGATTGACGCCAGTGGCCGCATGAAAGACGGCCGCAGCCAAGATTGGCTGCCCCACTTGAGGCTCATTGGCCGACCTCGGTCGCCAGTTTTCTCAAGCGCGCGAACTCCGCGCGCTCCTTGGCGGCATCTTCTTTCCTGCCGGCCATGGTGTACGCCGTCGCCAGCGAGAAGTGCACCTGCGGACTGTCCGGCGCCTGCTGGCGCGCGATCTCGAGCTCCTTTATTCCCTGCTCCACCTGGCCGTTTTCGGCCAGCAGCTTCCCGAGCACGGCATGCGCTCCGAAAAAGTCGCCGTTCGATTCGACGGCGCGCCTGGCGTAGGAAAGGGCTGTGTCGGGCTCGCCGCGCGCCTCGTATTCCAGAGCAATGGTGGCCAGGGCCTCGGTGTGTTTCGGGTTCAGCTCTAGCTCCTTCTGATATTCGCGCAATCCGGCCTCGCGATCGGTTGAGGAGAGGAAGCTCCCGTAGAGATAGTGAACGTTGGGGGCGTTGGGATAAGCCGCCAGCAGTTCCTTGAAGTTGTTTTGCGCCGACGTGGGATCGCGCAGCGCCATGGCGCAGACGGCTCTTCCGGCACGCTCGATCAGGTCCTTGTCCGCCTCCGGCAACTCATCGGGAAAAATCGATCGGCGCAGACCGGCGATTCCCGCAGCCTCGATTACCGCCTGGCCCGTGCCGCCGTCTTTGACTACGTCCATCAACACCTGCATGGCGGTTTCGTATTCCTGGGACTTGATGAGGAGCAGCATCTGGTGAAACAGCACCACCCGCTTGACCTGCGGTTCGTCACCCAAACCGATGCGGCGCGCCTGGTAGATATGGTTGAGCGATTTGTCGTACTCCCTGGTTTCAAACTCGCAGAGCCCGAGCAGGGCGAATCCGGGGCCGGAGTTGCGATCGATGGCGATGAGTTTGCGCAAGGCATCGCGGGCCTCGGCGTACTGGTTCTCATCGTAAAGCAGCTCGCCCAGGTACCACCAGCCTTCCCCCCATGCGGGATTGAGCGCCAGCGCCTGACGGTAAAGCGGGATGGCGTCCGCGCCGCGGTTTTCGACGCGCGCATTGGTAGCTTGCTTGGACACCTTGTCGAACACCGAGGGAGCAGGTTGCGGCGCCTTCTGCGCCGCGGCGGGTATCGCCGCCGCCAGCGCGGCGAGAGCGATGGCTACAAACGACAATCGCATCGCTATTGCGACTCCTTCACGTGCAGCACGCGATCGGCGCGCACGCCTTTCAACGTCTGAACAATTCCCGAGGGCCAGTGGATGACGATCGACTGCGCCGTGTCGTTCGCGCCCAGTCCGAAATGGACCGGGCCATAGCTCGACGAAGCGTAGCCCACGCTGGTGGTCATGTGGTTGTACTGCGCGCCGCTCTTGGTGACCACTTGAATGCGCGCACCGATGCCGTCGCGGTTGCTTTTCGTGCCTTCGAGCTCGATATCCAGCCAGTGCGCCGCGCCGGGGCTGCGATTCATCCAGATTTCCGCCGGGTGCGCCAGCGCTGTGGTCACCACATCGATTTTGCCGTCGCCATCGAGGTCGCCGAACGCCAGGCCGCGATGTCGCGCCGGCGGTGAGGCGTCCAATCCCGCTTCGGCGGTGAGCGCTTCCCAGCGTCCGTTGGGGGCGGCGGCGGTGCCGAGGTTGCGGAACACGGTGTTGTGCTGCTCGACGGTGGTGTTGGGCATCGGGCGCGACAACACGTCGCCGCGGCTGACGAACAGGTCCTTCCAGCCATCGTTGTCGAAATCGAAAAAGCCCACGCCGAATCCGGCCATGTGCATGCACAATTTCCGCATGCCGCTGAGCGTGGTGACTTCCTCGAAGTCTTTCCCGGCCCGGTTTCTCCAGATGGGAAAGGTTTGGTTTTCGAGCGCCGCGGTCACCAGGTCGGGGTATTCGTCATTGTTGTAATCGCGAAAATCGAGCCCCATGCCGGAAATGGGATTGGCGTCTTCCGGCAGCGCCACGTTCTTGGGGAACGCCACTTCCTCGAATTTGTTGCCCAGGTTGTGGAAGAAGGAATTGTAGGTTCCGTCGTTGGTGACGAAAATGTCGGGACGGCCGTCGAGGTCGAAATCAGCCATGCCGCCGCCCATGCCTTTTCCAACTTTCTGGCGAATGCCCCACTGCTCGGAGACGTCTTCGAATTTTCCGTTGCCTTTGTTCAGGTACAACTGGTTGGGCAGCCCCTGATACGAGCGCGGCGAGCAATAGTCAGCCACTCCTTTGTACTCGCAGAGCGGCTCAGTGGCGTAGTCCCATTGCAGATAGTTGACCACGAAGAGGTCGAGCAGTCCATCGTTGTTGACGTCGACCCAGACGGCCGCGATGCCCCACATCGGCCCGAATTTCGGGTCCGGTTTATTGGAGATGCCGGCTTGTTCGGTGACATCGGTAAAAGTGCCGTCGCCGTTGTTGTGATAAAGGGTGTTGCGGTGGACGCCGGCGACGAACAGGTCGGGATAGCCGTCGTTATCATAATCGGCGACCGCGACTCCGCTATCGAAGCCCGTGCCGGCCAGTCCCGCGGCATCGGTGACGTCGGTGAATTTGCCGTTCCCATCGTTGCGAAACAGGCGATTGCGGTATTTCGGATTGTCTTTTTTCAGGGTGGCGAGATTGGCGCCGTTGGTGAAGAAGATGTCAGGACGGCCGTCGCGATTGTAGTCGAAGATTGCCACGCCCCCGGCCATGGTGGCCGGCACATGCCGCGCGGCCACCTCGCCGTGCTCGAGTTGAAAGGCAATCGGCCGCAATTCGAAGCGGATGGCCGCGGTCGACCCGCCGGTCGCGCGCAACGCCCAGCCCATGCCTACTGCCATCAGAAGCAGCGAAAACAGGGCTGCGCGACGACGATCCATATCCATCTCAGAATATCGCATGGCGGCGCGGGGGAGCTAATGACGGGATGCCAAAGAGAAAAGCAGTTCTCACAGAGGCACAGAGGACCACAGAGGGAAGACTACCGGCGGACTCGGTTTTCTCCAAGCACCCTGTCTCTCGGGAAATCAAACTACCAAAACCATCTCACCCAAAGGCGCAAAGGAAGAAAACAAAATACCGTGAAATTCTGTTTTTGGGGTTTTCTCTGTGGGCTCTGTGCTCTCTGTGTGAGATGCTCTTTGCGGACGCCGGTTAGTGCCCGCGGTCGCCATTTTTTCGGAACTTTGCGCAACTTCGCTTGGGCTGATGAGTTTTATTGGGTGTAAGGCGATTCGGAAGTAGAGAAATCGCCGAAACGGAGGACAGACCGATGAAGAGCATTTTGTTGGGCACCTTGGCCGCTTGCGTTTTGACAGCCGCGGCGTTCGCGCAGACGAGCGAAGTGGGGCAGCGCGCCGAAAATCAGCAGGACCGGGTCGCACAGGGCGTGAAATCGGGGCAATTGACTGCCGGCGAAACTTCGAACCTGGAGAAAAAAGAGTCGGCCATCAATCAGGAAGTGCATACCGACCGCACGTTGAACGGCGGCAAGCTGACGGCGGCCGAGAAGGCGCAGGTCAATCAGCAACAGAACAAGCTGAGCGGCCAGATTTACAACGATAAGCACAACGCCGCCACGCAGCACTACGGAAACAACGAAGTGGACGCGCGGCGCGAAAATCAGCAGGATCGCATCGCCAACGGCATCGCTTCGGGCAAAATGAACGCGGCGCAGGCTTCGCGCATTGAGAACGGCGAAGCGGCGATCAATCACGAAGTCCACACCGACCGATCGTTGAACGGCGGCAAGCTGACGCCAGGCGAACGGAAAACCGTCAATCATCAGCAAAATGTGGCCAGCAGGAAGATCTACAACGCCAAACACAAGTAGACGGCTGGATGACATCTCGGAGGATCGACGCCCGCGCTCCGGCATGGCGCGGGCGTCGTTGTTTTGTCGCTATGATGATCCTGTTCCGATGCCCGCTTCTCCCATCTCGAAACTGCCTCCCGAAAAGCAGCGGGCGCTCGAGACCGACCTCAACTATCTGAATACCGCCGAGATCAAATCCTTCTGCAAGCGGCATGCGATTCCCTATGCCATCGTCGTGGAAACCGCGGATGGGCGCAGAAAAAAGACCGCGGATGACGACCGCAAGGGCGTGATGCTCGAACGGGTCCGGCATTTTCTCGAAACCGGAACCGTCCTGGCGGAAACCTGCTTTCGCGCCGCGGTGGTTTGTTTCGACCCTCTGCCCGACAAGTTCGGTCCCGACGACCGGTTGTTCTACGGCCAATACGACAAGGCCAACCCGGCGCTGATCGCGCTCCTGAAGGAATTGACGGATGGCCGGTTTGAGAATGGCGCCATCGCTCGCATCCTGGCGCGGAAGTTCTGGACGAACGGAGAAGCGCCGACCTTCCGTCAGTTTGCTGCCGCGTGGTTGCAGGCACGGAAAGAGCGTACCGGTCCGAATCCGGAATGGGCTTTCCTGTCGGACCGGGCGAGAGGCGGCGCGGCGCCGGACTGGAAGAAGGTGCGGGCGGCGAAGGCCGCGTCGGTGATCAGGTTGTTAGACGAAATTGCACGGTGAAAAATCTCACCGCGACGTGACGCGCAACTTATCCAGAAAATGAAACAGCGCCGCGCCCACCAGCGCGTTCAGGACGCCGAGACCCAGCCACGCCGGCATATCGAAAGGCGATTGCTGGTTGAGCAGCATATGCTCCATCACCCAATACCACAACTGGTGAAAGACATAGAAGAACAACGCCACGAGGAAGCGCATTAGCACGTTGTCGACATCGAGCCTCATGCCGATGGACGCGGCGAAGTACCCCACGAGAGTTTTGGTGATGCCGAACATGCCGAGCGGGTTCTTCGACCAGGCGTCCTGCGCCAGGCCCACAGCGGCTCCCACGAGAAGGCCGCTGATAGGATTGCGGCGCATGAGCCCGATATAGATCACCACCAGCAGCGGCATCTCCAGGAAGTTCAGGAACCGGAAAAACAGCGGCACGTAGATCTGAAACAGGAGCGCAAGAAAGGGCACCAGAATAGTGACCCATACGTTGAAGCGCGAGACCTGCCCTTCGCGCTGGCTGCTGAGCAGCATTCGGCCGCCGGAATAGCTCATAGCTGGGGTATGCCGCCTGGTCCGCCGCCCGCCTGGTTGGCGCGTCGCACTGCATCAGGATTGGCCGGCGCCGTGGTCTTCGTAGGGATGGGCGATTCGGTGCCTTTCTTCGGCACCGGCGCCGCCGGCGCGGATGGCGGGACGGCGCCTCGCCCTTGCGGAACGGTCCGTGGATCGACGGGAATCTTGGTGAAATCGGGGGGCCGCTTGATGTTCTGTCCGGTGGGCCCGCCGCCCAGCACGATATCTTCGGAATCGGCGGCCTTTTGATACACAGTGCGCATTTTGTCGGCTTCTGTGCCGGATCCGGTGCGCGGAGCGGCGGCCGGCGCGGACGCCGATCCATCCGTGGGAGCAGCGGCGGTTTGAGCCAACGGCTCGGCGAGCGGAGGCGGAGGCGGCGCCAGGTACACCTGCTGGGTGGCCGGAGGAGTATCGGGAATATCCTGATGCACACCTTCGAGCACGATCAGCAGGTCATCCGGACTGCCGGCGGTCATGGCGCTCGGATCGAGCATGATCTCGCGATAGGGCTGCCCCGGCTTCACTGACTTCACCACGCCGACCGGCATTCCGCGCGGAAAGATGCGATCGTCACCGGAGGTGAAAAACCAATCGCCGGGATCGACCTTGTCCTCAAACGCCACGAAATCCACTTTGCATTCGGAGGTGCCGGTGCCTTTGAGCGTACCGCGGGCGTGCGTCTTGCCGGAAATCACTCCGGCGGCAAACATCGGGTCGGTAATCAGCAGGACTTCGGAAGCCGTCGGATAAACCGCTGTGACTTTGCCGATGATCCCGTCGGGCGTGACCACGGCCATCTCGCGCATCACGCCGGAGGTGGAGCCGCGATCGACATAGACAACCTTGCGGCTGGAGCCGATTCCCATCGAGAAAACGCTGGCGGCGAGAGTTTTCGAAGGCGTGCTCTGCTGGAAGATGGCCAGCGCCTTGGCGTTGTCCGCGCGGTTTAGCTGGTTGGTGAGAAAGACGTTTTCCAGCTTCAGGCGGTCGACTTCGGCCTGCAGACGTCGATTCTGCGCATCGGCATCGTGCAGCGTGATGTAGTTGTGGACAAATGAAATGCTGCTGGTCCGCATCCCCTCCATCACGCGCGCCAGGGGCGAAACCACGGTGACCGTCCAGACACGGATGAAGCGCACGTGCTGGTCGTTTTTCGCGTCAACTGCGAGCAGCACCAGTTGCGCGAAAATCACCAGCAGCAGAACGGTCATGTTCCGGTAGCGGTTGAGAAACGACTCCATTACGCCGGGCCACCCTCTGCCCTTAGTCTATCGAGATCTTGCGCAGGAGCCGGAAATCGCTGAGCATGCGTCCGGTCCCGAGCACCACAGAAGCCAGTGGATCGTCGGCGATGGATACGGGCAACCCGGTTTCCTCGCGGATGCGTTTATCCAGATTCTTCAGCAGGGCGCCGCCGCCGGTGAGCACGATGCCGCGGTCGCTGATGTCGGCGCTGAGTTCCGGCGGCGTGCGTTCCAGGGCTACGCGGATGGCGTTCACGATGGTGGCCACGCACTCGCCGAGCGCTTCGCGGATTTCGCTGTCGTCGATGGTGATGGTGCGCGGAACGCCTTCGATGAGATTACGGCCCTTGATTTCGAAGTGCAGCGGCTTATCGAGCGGGTACGCCGAACCGATCTCCATCTTGATGGTTTCCGCCGTGCGCTCGCCGATCAGCAGGTTGTATTTGCGCTTGAGATATTGCGTGACGGCGTCGTCCATTTCATTGCCGGCAACGCGCACCGAGCGGGAGTAGACAATGCCCGAGAGCGAGATCACGGCCACGTCCGTGGTGCCGCCGCCGATATCCACCACCATATTGCCCGAAGGTTCGGTGATGGGCAGCCCGGCGCCGATAGCCGCCACCATCGCCTGCTCCACCAGGTGCACTTCGCTCGCCTTGGCGCGATAAGCGGAGTCCATGACGGCCCGCTTTTCCACTTGTGTGATTTCGCTAGGCACGCCGATCACGATGCGCGGATGCACCAGCATTTTGCGGCCGTGCGCTTTCTGAATGAAATAATTCAGCATGCGCTCGGTCACTTTGAAATCGGCTATCACGCCGTCTTTCATCGGCTTGATGGCGACGATGTTGCCGGGCGTACGGCCCAGCATCTCCTTGGCTTCTTTGCCGACTGCTTCGACCTCTCCGGTGTTCTTATTGATGGCGACGATGGAAGGCTCGTTGACCACGATGCCTTTTCCTTTGGCGTAGACAAGAGTATTGGCCGTGCCGAGGTCGATGGCAAGGTCGGAGGAAAACAGGCTGAAAAGAGAGCGTAAATTCATTCAATAAAGGTGGCTCCGGACAGGGCAGGACGTGCTGCGGACGGCCGGAGCGACGTCCTCTTGAATGTTAACACACTCAGGGTCGGGTTCCTCTTTTTCGCGCGGCCGCCGCGGGGGGCAGGCAACCGGCTTCAGATATCGATGTGAGCTACCTGCCCTCCAGCGCCCGCAGTTCGCGGAACAGCGCGCGGAAGCAGGCTAACTCCTCCGTTGCCTGGACGAGGAAGCCCGCATCGGCATTCGTATTTTCGCCGAAATAGGCGCGCGCGAAAGGACCGATGCGTAGCCACGAGGTCTGCAAGACTCCCTGCATGCGACGGGCGATGGCTTCCGTGGCATGCGAACGCACGCGGCTGATGGTCTCCAGTTGCGCGGCGGCAACATCGGCGCGCCGCCACGGACAAGCCAGCACCGGGAAGCCTTGGACGGCGAAATATTCCGCGGTCGGCAGCGGCTGTTCATAATGCCAGTCGCAGATCACGATATCGCGCGGTATCCGAGTGATAGCGGCGGGCGTCCCGATGATGCTGGCCTCCCATTTGCCGATCCCCGTGGTTACGCCATCGAGCAGGCGATCGCCCCACATCCACATGGTGCGCTTCGATTGCGCCAGATGATCGTGCAGCGTGGTCACTTCGCGCGCGAACAGCTCCGCTTTGTCCTTCCCCTTGCAGCGCGCGCAGTCGTCTTCGCCCAGCAGGAAAACCTCGTCCATCCCGACGTGGAAGGCATCCGCGCCCGCCGCGTCGGCCAATTCGTCGATCAGGTCGAAGACCACCTCGTGCACCTGCGGATGCAGAGGACAATAACTGCGGCAGTAAATACCCTCGTTCTGCGGATACTTGCCCGGCGTTTCGTCGAATTCGGGGTGCGCGCGGAGCAGTCCGCCAGTGGCTTTCGCCCACGACTGGTGCCCTAGCAGATTGATTTCGGGAATAAGACGGACTCCCGCCTCTTTGCATGCCGCCGCCAGGGCCTTCACATCGTCCGCCGAGAGGCTGTCCGGCTCGGCAACCTCCGGCCGCCTGGTGAAGCGATACCGGTACTCGAACTCGAGCACCAGCGTGTTGACGCCCTCTTTGGGCAGGACCTCCTTGATAAAGCGAACGGCCAGCGGAACATCTTCCACCGCGGGCGCCATCATGTGCAGCCCGCGGACCGGCGGCGCGGGCGAAGCGGCGAGAATCGCCATCGTGGGGACGAGCACCGCAATCAGCAGTTTCATGCCGATGACGATAGCACCCCTACATCCACGCCGCACTTCCCGGAACAAACTGCATAAGTGCGGTGTCTATCTTGGCGGAGGTCATGCATGCCTCGCAGGCTGATCCGGTGGTCGATAATTGTCTTCGCTTCCCGAGTGCTTCTGGCGCAGACGCCCGGAGACGATTCGCTGGCGCAAGCCATGCTCGCCGAAATCCGGCAATTGCGGAGCGATCTGCAGACCGCCGCGGCAACCATTCAACGGGTGAACATCGTCATGTTCCGCATCGAGACGCAGGCGGGTGTGGTGGAACACGCGACGCAGCGGGTCGATCAGATCCGCATGCAATGCAATCAGGCGCAGGCGAACCAGAAAATGTTCGCGAACCAGGTGGAACAAGCGGAGGCCAATGGACACAGTCTCGAAGACGCCGTCATGGAGCAGAGTTTCGGGCGGAACCTAGCCAATTTAAAATCCGCCCTGGCGGAGCTGGCCGTGGAAATCCCGCGGTGCCAGGCCGAGCAGGCCGAGGCGGAAAATCAACTGCGCAACGAACAAAACCGCATGAACGATCTTCAGGATCAGCTCGAGAAACTCGATAAAGCGCTTTCCGCCTACGCCGCGAAGTAGGGCTACCCGATCTGCGGAACCAGCGCTCTCTTGTCCGCGCCATCCTTCACGAGTTCGAGCACGATGGAATACCGGTCGCCGCGTACGATCGACTGAACGAACTCGAACGGGCGATCGTTGGGCAGCATGGTGACGCGTTCCACCGCAAAGACCGGCGACCCCGCGGCGATCCCCAACAATTCGGCGGCTGCCTGGTCCGCCGCTGCCGCCACGTAGGTCTCTCTCGCGCGGGCCGGATAGAGGTCGAAACGATTCTTCAGAATTTCGTATAACGACGCGCCTTCGTCCACTACCAGGCTGGGCACGAACTCGGCGGGAACATGGGCGGTCTGCACGCTTACCGGTTCGCCGGCCGCCAGCCGCACCCGCTTAAGGACGAATACCCGCGATCTGGCCGGCAAGCCCAACGCATGCGTCACGCGGGCATCGGCATCCACCACCTGCTGCGACAGCAGCCGTGAACTTGCCACCACACGGTGGCGCTTCATCTCTTCGGTGAAACTGGTGAGTTCGCGCGGCCCTTCGTCAAATTTTCGCTTGGTGATGAATGTGCCACGGCCCTGCTCGCGGCGGACGTAACCGAGATTCACCAGCTCGTGCAACGCCTGCCGTACCGTGATTTTGCTGACGCCGAAACGTTCCGCCAGCTTGCCCTCATTGGGAAGCTGCTCATCGGCGTTCCACCTGCCGGATTCGATCTCAGCCTGCAAGACGAGCTGGAGCTGATGATAGAGCGGCGCGGGCAGATTTTTGTCGAGTGACACTGCTATTGACATCCTATCCTTATAATGTCATAATCTCTGAAAATTGTAACAAAAAAACTTTGGGTGTAGAGGAGCGCTTTGGATTATGAAAAGGGTGGCATTCTGTCTTCTTACTGCGTTTGTCGCAACCGGAGTGTACGCGCAGGACATTTCGGGTACTATTGAGGGCTCCGTCCTGGATCCGACGGGCGCCGTTGTGCCGCAGGCGAAGATCACCATCACGAATACCGACCGAAGTCAGGTCGCGCGTGCAGTCAATACCAACGATAGCGGCATTTATTCGGCGCCGTTTCTTCCGGTTGGTCATTACTCGGTCAAGGTCGAAGCTGCGGGCTTCAAAACGGACGAACAGAGCGGCATCGTGCTGAACGTCGACGATGTTCTGAAGATCAACTTCAACTTGCAAGTCGGCAAGGCTACCGAGACAGTCGAGGTGCGGGCGACACAGGCGAACGTCGACCTGAGCACGCCCTCCAGTTCCACGACAATTGAAGGCATACAAGTCCGGGAGTTGGGCCTGGGAACACGCAACTTCGCCCAGTTGGTCGCTCTGATGCCCGGCGTTTCCAACCAATCGGCCGTAGACGAGTTGTTCGTTGGCGTCACGGGCGCGTCCGGCACCACGACTACCATCCCTTACTCGGTGAACGGGAATCGCAATTCCGCCAACAACTGGACCATCGACGGCGCCGACGATCTTGATCGCGGCAGCAATCTGACCCTGGGATCGTTTCCCAGCATCGATGCCATTTCCGAGTTCAAAGTGCAGCGCAGCGATTACACCGCCGACACCGGCCGCGCGGGCGGATCGCAAGTCACCGTAGTCACCAAAAGCGGCACCAGCCAGTATCACGGCACGGTCTACGAATTCTTCCGCAACAACGCCCTGAACGCCAACAATTGGGCCAACAATGCGAACAAGGTGAACTTGGTCGACCGGCAGAACCCGCAGACGCCCTGCAATGCCACCGACTACACCGATTGCTACGCCAAGCAGTCGGCCTACCGCTGGAACGATTTCGGCGGCACTTTCGGCGGTCCGGTGCCGCTGGGCCACTACAACAAAGACAAGAACAAGACGTTCTTCTTCTTCTCGGAAGAAGCCCGCCGTATCATCAACTACGCCACTTTCAACCCGACCTGGGCCACGCAGGGGATGGTGCAGGGCAATTTCATCCAGCCGGTTTGCATCACGCAAGTCACCAGTTCCGGAATCGTGTGCCCGTCCGGCTCGGCGCCCGTGACCACCATTCCCGCGTCGATGTTCAACGCCAACTCGGCGGCTTACATCAAGGACATCTTCAGCAAGTCCCCTCTATCGAGCGGAAATACGTTGGCCGACACTACCGATGAGTTCTTCGCCGAACGCACCCTCCTCAACTTCCGCGAGGAACTGGTGCGCATCGATCAGGCCTTCAACGAGAAGTTCTCCGTGTGGGGTAAGTACTCCCATGACGCCATCCCCACCACCGAGCCGGGAGGAATCTTCAGTTGCAATCTTTCCTTCCCCAACAGTTGTACCACCAACACCAATTCGCCCGGCAGACAGGTCGCTGTGCATGCGGTGAACATCCTGCGGCCCAACATCATCAACGACGCCGGATTCACTTACAATTACAGCGCCATCGTTTCCAGCCCCGTGGGCCTGACAGCAAAGCAGAATGCCACCGACGTCAACCCGCCCGAACCTTTCGCGAATCCCGATGGCGTGGTTCCCAACCTCAGCTTCACGGGCGGGACCTCGGTGAGCGGCATCGGACCGTACAAAGACTACAACCGCAACTACAATTTCCTGGACAGTTTAAGCTGGGTCCACGGCCGCCACACATTCCGCATCGGGTACAGCTTCGACCGTTACAACAAGACTGAGAACGCCGATGGAGCGCAGGGCGCTTTCGGCTTCACGAATGCCGGCGCGCCGAGCGGAACCAGCAGCTTCCAGCAGTCGTGGGCCAATTTCCTGTTGGGTAACGTTTCCAGCTTCAGCATGCCGTCTCAGGACGTCACGCCCGATATCTGGGCCTGGCAGCACGAGGTCTACCTACAGGACGATTTCAAGGTGGCCCCGCGCCTCACCCTCTATATGGGCGTGCGCTGGAGCTTCTTCGCCCAGCCGACCGATTCGCGCGGCGAGATGGACAATTTCGATCCGGCTCTCTATAGTGCCGCCGCCGCGCCCGCCATCAATCCGAACAACGGCAACTACGTGACTCCTCTCACCCAGACGAATCCAATCACCAACGGGATCATCATCGCCGGCAAGAACTCGCCCTTCGGCGACAAGATCGCCAACCAGGATTTCCATAACTTCGCGCCCCGGTTGGGAATCGCCTGGGATCCGTTCGGCCATGGCACGTCGGCAATTCGCGCCGGTTACGGAATCTTTTACGACTCCAGCCTTTTCGGCGATTACGAACAGAACATTTTTGCCGATCCGCCCTTCGTGCAGTCGGTGAGCTATTCCAACTCGACGTTCAACAATGTTTCCGGCGGTCCGGAGGGCTTGATCACTGCCCCGCTGACGCTTCACGCCACGCCGCTGCCGTCCCTGACACCGTATTCCCAGCAATGGAACTTCACTATCGAACACCAGTTCGTAAAGCAGATCGTGCTCGACGTGGCGTATGTCGGAACCAAAGGCACTCACCTGCTGGGAGAAGTGGACATCAACGAACCCATGCCTGGAGTCGCGCTGGCGGCCGGCCTGCACACCACCACCGGCACTGGCTCATCGGGTCCCGGAACCACCATTTTCACCACCAGCGACGATCCGCGCATCAACGCCGTGCGGCCTTACCTGGGTTACGGACCTATCACCGCCATCGAATCGGCGTTCGATTCCAACTACAACGCGCTACAGGTGATGGTCCACAAGGACTTCGGCGCGACCGGCGTATTCAACGCCGCGTACACCTGGTCGAAGTACATGACGGATTCCAGCTCCGATCGCTCCAACGCCCCGCAGAACAGCTACAACTGGCACGAAGGGGAGTACGGGCCTTATGCCGGCGACCGGAAACAGATGTTGACCTTGAATTACGTCTACGTCCTTCCGATCTTCAAGCAGAGCCACGGTTTCGTTGGCCAGGCTCTGAAAGGCTGGGAGTTCTCCGGTATCCTCTCCACTTATACCGGCGTACCTTCGACGGTAACCACTTCCAGCGTCGACCCCGCCGGATTGGGCATCCTGGGCGCCAGCCCGGTGAGTTCCCGTCCGGACATGATCTGCGATCCCAATGCGAATGCTCCGCATCATTATGCCGGTTCGGCGCAGTCGAGCGCGGCGGGCCTTACGTGGTTCAATACCGCCTGCTTCGCCCCGGTGCCCGAAGGAGCGGTACGGCCCGGTAATACCGGCCGCTACACGGTACGCGGACCCGGCTTCTTCAACCTGGATGCTTCTCTCCTCAAGAACTTCTACTTCAAAGAGGGGGGCGGCAGCAACCTCCAATTCCGCTTCGAGACCCTCAACACCCTGAACTGGGTGAACCCGGTCGGCTTCGCCAGCACCAATATCACCAGCACCGTGTTCGGCGAGATCAGCTCGTTCCGCGCGCCGCGCCGCGTGCAACTGGCTTTGAAGCTGACCTTCTAAACCAGCAGCTGCTGCGGTATGGCCGTCACCTTTCCCGGTGCGGCCATACCGATTCATCACAAACTTCCCACCGCCTCTTAAAACCCACCGCAATTCGGGCCGATAAGTGTTTTGTAATGACTCTGCACAAGTGCGTTGGGAAGTGGGTGTGGATCGCGGCCCTTGTATCGATCGCCCTGCCGCCGGTGTGTCACGGCCAGGCCACTGCTCTGGCAAAAGGTATTCTCACCAATCACGATGTTGTCACGCTGGCCAACGCCGGTTTCAGCGAAGGATTCATCCTCGAGATGATCGCCACCAGTCCCACCAAGTTCGACCTCACGGCCGATGCCATGGCCGATCTTGCCAAGAACGGAATCACGGAGGACATCATTCGCGCCATGAGGAATCGAGGTCTGAAACTCCAGTTGCCCGGCGAGCACCAGCAGACTGCTAATTCGAAGGCCACGCGTGTCTTCGTGGAGACGGGCTCACACTCGCAGTCCCAGGCAGCCGAGGTCACAAAGACCTTCGAACGGAACTGTCCGGGGTTCTCCATCACCAACCGCCAGGAAGAGGCCGCGTTTGTCGTGGTCTTGGAACGCGGGCGCCCCAAATGGTTTCGGAGCCAGAGCAAGATGACGGTATTCGATCAATCCGGCGACACGATCCTCAATACCTCGACCCACGATCTGAGCGACGCCGTCCGCGGTTTCTGTGCCGCTGGGATTACAAGACAGGTTTCGGCGGCGCGTTGAGGAGCAACCAAAATCCATGCGCATGCGCTTCCAGCCCTTTCTGTTCTCCCTTCTGACCGCGCAAACTCTGTTATGCCAGCCCGTCTGGATTCGAACCGCGGATTTGCCTTGGGCGATCATCGGGGCTGACTACCACCAGACGATCGAAGCCAACGTCGACCCGCGCTGCCCGGGGAGCGATTCCGTTCTGTCCGTGATCGGAAAGTTGCCGCGCGGCCTGGAACTCAAGGGAGAATATCTTACCGGCGTGGCGCGTGAGACCGGAACGTTCCGGTTTCGGATTCGCGCCGCGAACAGTTGTGCGGCGACGGAACGGGCGATTGCTCTCGTCGTCACCGGCAAGCCGATCCTGCGAGTCTATCCGGAATCGCTCACCTTCCAGATGCGCGCCGGCCTTGGCCTCCCGCCGCTCCAGAGCGTGAACCTGTCGGCAACCTGGCCGGAGCTAGCCTATACGGTCAAGGGTGACGCCGGTTGGGTGAGTGCGAAGCCACATAGCGGCGTCACACCGCCGGAGGGCTCCGGACTCGCGTCCGACATGGTCAAAGTCCAGGTGGGCGCCACGGAGCTTGCGCCCGGCGTTTATCGCAGTACGTTGCATTTTTCCACTTGGGATGGCGCCAATTCACCCGAGGTCGCGGTGACGCTAATCGTCTCACCGTAGCGGAACTTCTACCGCCGTTTCGGCTTCGTCCGCGGTGAAGTACGCGCAGTCGGGATGGTGGAACACCAGTGCGCTCACGCTCGCCTCGGGTTCCATCATCATGCCTTCGGTAAGATGCACGCCGATGTCCTCGGGGCGAAGAAGTTGGAACAAGCCCACCTGATCGTCGAGATTGGGACAGGCGGCGTACCCGAAGCTGTAGCGCTTGCCGCGATATTTCGACGTGAAGCGATCGTGCATGGTGGTGGTGGGCGGATCGGGAAAGCCCCAATCTTCGCGAATGCGGCGGTGCAGCCATTCCGCCGTGCCTTCCGCGGTCTCGATAGCCAATGCCTGGATAGCATGCGCTTTGAAGAATTCGCCCGCCTGTTTCCATTCTTCCGAGCGCTCGCGAATGCACGCGCCCGCGCTCACCACGAACAGCGCCAGATGATCGCGCCGGCCTTCTTCGCCGTCGAGGATGTAATCGCCGAGGCACAATCCGTTTTCGCGCCGCTGGCGGCCGAAACGGAACGTGTGAATGGGCGACGCGCCCGAGGGCGCGAACAGATGGATCGCGTTGCCTTCGCGCTCCGCCTCGAAGAATTGCCAGACGGCTTTCACTTTCATGAACGCGAACGACGCCCGCTTCACTTCCTCCAGGTTGTGGTAAAGTTCGAGCGCCTTCTCGTCATGCTCGGCGAGCGCTTTTTCGAAATTGCCTTTGTATCCGAGGTGCCGGCCGTAGAGCATGTAGGGATTGATGTAGCTCCATAGCTCGGCCAACTGCGGCACTTCGCGAATTTTCCGGTCAAGATACGGCGCGGCGGGAATTGCGATGTCCATCCGCACTTTCGAACTGCGGCGCGTGCCGATCGGCGCCGGCGCGGGCGCTTCGATTATCGGGGGCCCGGCGGTCGCTTCGCCCGCGCGGTGAGCGGCGAGGGTAGCAGCGCGCTCCGCCGGGTCCATCAGGCGATTCATGAGAGCCAGCCCGGTCATGGCGTCCTTGGCGTAGCACACCGCTTCGCCGTACGCCGGCGCGATTCTGGTCCGCGTGAACTTTTCGGAGAGCGCCGCGCCCCCGACCAGGATAGGGACGTCGATGCCGGCCGTTTTCAGGTCGGTGGCCGTTATCACCATCTGCTGCGTGCTCTTCACCAGAAGGCCGGAGAGGCCAATGGCGTCGGGCTTGTGCTGGGCGTGCGCCTGAATCAGCGCCTCGGGCGGAACCTTGATGCCCAAATTCACCACCCGGTAGCCGTTGTTCGAGAGGATAATCTCCACCAGGTTCTTGCCGATATCGTGGACGTCACCCTTCACCGTGGCGAGCACGATTTTGCCGCGCGCCGCCGTCTCCGATTTCTCCATGAACTGCTCGAGATGGCTCACGGCCGCCTTCATCGCTTCGGCCGATTGCAACACCTCCGCGACGATCAGTTCATTGTTATTGAACAGCCGTCCCACTTCCGACATCCCCGCCATCAGCGGACCGTTGATAATGTCGAGCGGCGCTACGCCTTCGGCGCGTTTGCGTTCGAGATCGGCGATCAGGCCGTCTTTCGTGCCTTCGATGATGTAGTTGGCGAGACGCTGATCGAGCGGCAGATCGGCGGCTTGCGCTTTCGTGCGTTTGGTCGACTGGCGGAAATGTTCCGTGACGGCGGCGATGTGCCACTGGTTGAGCGCGGCTTTCTGTTCGGCGGTCTGCTGGCGCCAATCCTCGGGAGCGGTGCGCAATAATTCGTCGGCGGCATCGACCGCAGGTGTGTTGAAAAGCAGGTTCTCAGCGAGGCGGCGCTCCTCCACGGGAATCGACGCGAATCGCTCCAGTTTTTCGGCATTTACGATGGCGAGATCGAGGCCCGCCTTGGTGCAGTAATAAAGGAAGACGGAATTCACCACCTCGCGCGCGGCGGCCGGCAGTCCGAACGAGATATTCGAGATGCCGAGCACCGTCTTGACGTACGGCAGCTTTTCCTTAACCAGGCGAATGCCCTCGATGGTCTCGACCGCCGCGCCGATGTAATTGACGTCGCCGGTGGCGCAAGGGAAAACCAGAGGATCGATAACGATCTCTTCGGGCGCGATGCCGTATTTTTCGGTGAGCAGCTTGTAGGATCGCTCGGCCACCGCGAGTTTGCGCTCGCGCGTGAACGCCTGCGCCTGCACCTTGTCTTCATCGATTGAGCCCACCACCAACGCCGCGCCGTAACGCCTGGCGATGGGGCAGACGCGCTCGAATTTCTCCTCGCCATCCTCGAGATTGATGGAATTGATGATCGATTTGCCCTGGCAATAGGTCAGCGACAGTTCCAACGCCTTGGCGTCGGTGGTGTCGATCATGATGGGCGCTTTGATCTTGCGAATGAGCTTCTCGTAGAACGGCGGAATATCGGCGATTTCGTCGCGGTCGGTGCTTTGCAGACAGACGTCGACCACGTGCGCGCCGTTTTTCACTTGCCGGCGGGCGATTTCGGTGGCTTCCTCCCACTTCTCTTCGGCCACCATGTTTTTGAACAGCCGCGAGCCGATCACGTTGGTGCGCTCGCCCACAATGAGCGGACGATTGCTCTCTTCGGCTTCCACCAGATCGATTCCGGCGTAATAAGCACGGTGCGAGCGCGCCGGTATGGGGCGCGGGCGCTTGCCTTCGGCCATCTGCGCGATGGCGCGAATGTGTTTGTCGGTGGTGCCGCAGCAGCCGCCCACCATATTCAGCCAGCCATTGGCGATGAAGCGTTCCAGATGGCTCGCGACCGATTCCGGCGTCTCGCGATACTCGCCTTCCTCAGGCAATCCGGCGTTCGGGTAGCAGGAAACGCGCGTGGGCGCCATCCCGCTGATGGTGCGGAGATGGTCGGTCATGAACTCCGGGCCGGTGCCGCAGTTAAGGCCGATGGAAAGCAGGTCGGCATGCAGGACGGAGGCGCAAAACGCGTCCGCCGTCTGCCCCGCGAGCATGGTGCCGATGGTTTCGATGGTGCCCGAGACCATGGTCGGGATGGGGATGCCGCGCTCGGCGCGCAGCCGCTCGATGGCCACCAGGGCGGCTTTGATGGCGCGCGTGTCGTTGCACGTTTCGGCCGCCAGAATGTCGACGCCGCCATCGAGCAGGCCCGCGGCGCGCTGGTAGTAGACCTCGACCAGATCGGGGAATGTGACGCCGCCCACCACCGTAATGGATTTCGTGGTCGGCCCCATCGAGCCGATCACGAAGCGCGGTTTCGCGGCGGTCGCAAATTCGCCGGCCGCCTGCCGGGCGAGCTTCGCGGCAGTAGTGTTGAGCTCGCTGACATCGTTCTGGAGGCCGTAATCGTGAAGCGAAATGGCGTCGCAGTTGAAGGTGTTGGTCTCGATGGCGTCGGCCCCCGCAGCCAGATAGGCGCGGTGGATGGCGAGCACCACGTCGGGGCGCGTGCGGTTGAGGCTCTCGTTGCACCCTTCGAGCGCGGGGCCGCCGAAATCGGCCGCGGTGAGGTTCCGTTGCTGCAGCATGGTGCCCATGGCGCCATCGAGCACCAGAATGCGCTGCTCCAGAATGTCGGCAAGCGCTTCGCGGCGCTCCATGGGTGTGGTCATAACGGTAAATGCAAAATCGGCGATACCAGGGTCAGCACCGTGTCGGCCAGTCGATCCGGCGGGCAGCGGTCCGCGGTGTGCGCCCACTCCTTCGCCGCGCCATAAATCGCCCAGCTTGCGGTGGCGGCCACCATTTCCGCGGAAATGCCGTTCTGCGGCGGATGCTTCGCCAGGCCTTCCATCAGAAGGCGGCGCACTACCGCGATGATGGCGGATTCCATATGCGGCTCGATCTGCCGGCCGCCCTCCGGCCCCTGCAGGCGGGTCAGATACTCGCTGACGGCCATCACCAGAGCTTTCAATGCCGACGTGCACGTGCCGTCGAACTGCACCTCCCTCTGCGCCAGCAGTTGGTGGAAACGGCATCCGACCATGGCTTCGAGCAGGGCGTATTTGTCGGTGTAGTGGTCGTAGAAGGTGGCGCGGTTGACTGTCGCGAGCTCCGTGATGTCATGCACGGAGATTTTCTCGAACTCCTTCTTTTCCAATAGCTTATCCAGGGCCTGCTGGAGCAGGTCGCGGGTGCGCCGGATGCGCGGATCGAGGGTTTCGCAGACAGTCGCCACAGCTTCCTTTTCTTAAGCTTACCAGCACTGGGCAGGCGTTGCATAACCGACAATCGTTGTCTTGCCTGAATCGACATTTGTCGCTTAGGCATCAGATGTTGTACAGGAGATAGAAAAATGAGCACACTTCTTCGAGTGGATTCCAGCCCGTTTCCGGGCGAAGCATCGTTCAGCCGGCAGTTGACCTCGGAGTTCAAGGCGCGATGGATTCAGGCGCAACCCGGTGGCCGGGTGATCGAACGCGATCTGGCCAAAACCAATCTGGCGCCGCTCAGCGCGGAGCTGATCGCGGCCATATACACGCCCGAATCGTCCCGGACGGCGGAACAGAACGCGCTGCTCTCCACGTCCGACGAACTGATCGCCGAGTTGCAAGCCGCCGACGAGTATGTTTTCGGCGTCTCGATGCACAATTTCTCCATTCCATCGAGCCTGAAGCTGTGGATCGACCAGGTGGCGCGCGTCGGAAAGACGTTCAGTTACGAAGGCGGCGCGCCAAAAGGTCTGCTGAATGGCAAAAAAGCCACGTTTCTGGTGGCGACCGGCGGAGTTTACGAGCAAGGCACGCCGATGGCGGCATTCAATCATATCGAACCGTACCTGCGTTCGGTGTTCGGGTTCCTGGGGGTGAAGGACGTGACTTTCATCAACGCCAGCGGGACGTCGCGGGCGCGCTCGGGCGTGGATCGCGCGACGATCCTGCGGCCCGCACTCGAGTCGATTCACGCACAATTTCAGGCGGCGTAAGTTGGCGGCGCTATTTCGGTATAAAATAGCGCCGTGACGATGCATCGAAGATCCTTCTTGACGGCCGCGGCGGCGGTCCCGGCCCTGCTGGCCCAGGAGCGCGACTGGAGCGGGCGGCAGCCGATCCGCTATACCGATCCCGACGTGGTCGCGCTCGACAAGCAATTTTCGAAATACGTAATTGGAAACGCCGCCATCGAGCGGCTGTGGACGGGCGCGCGATGGGCGGAAGGCCCGGCGTGGAGCGGCTCCGGGCGATATCTCGTATTCAGCGACATCCCCAATAATCGCCAGATGCGCTGGATCGAGGAAGACGGACACGTGAGCGCGTTCCGCTCGCCTTCGGAGTACAGCAACGGCAACACCTTCGATTTCGAAGGCCGCCAGTTGTCGTGCCAACACGCGCTGCGGCGCGTAGCGCGATTCGAGCCGGACGGCACCACGACCGTGATCGCCGATAAGTGGCAGGGCAAGCCGCTGAACTCGCCGAACGATATCGTGGTGCATCCCGACGGGTCGATCTGGTTCACCGACCCCACCTACGGCATTCAAGGAAACTACGAGGGCTTCCAAGCGACTTCGGAAAATCGCAAGGCAGCCTATCGCGTCGACCCGAAAACCAAGAAGATGGATATCGTCACCGACGAGTTGGACCAGCCCAACGGCATCTGCTTCTCGGCGGATTATAAGATGGTCTACATCTGCGATACCGGCGACCCGAAGGACATACAGGTCTTCGACCTCGCCGACGGCAAGGTGCGCAATAAGCGGCGATTCATCAGCACCGAGATGAACGGCAAGTCGGGGCTGGCGGACGGCATCCGCGCCGATATCGACGGCAATATCTGGGCGGGCATGGGATGGGTGGGCGGCGGCTATGACGGCGTGCACATCTTCACGCCCGCGGGCGAGCGCATAGGGCAGATCCGCTTGCCCGAGATCTGCGCCAATCTCTGCTTCGGCGGGACGAAGCGGAATCGATTGCTGATGGCGGCGAGCCAGTCGCTTTATTCGCTATATGTGGGCACGAAGGGCGCGCACATCGCGTGAACTCAGTAACTCCAGTTACTGAGCCGCGACCGCAAGGGAGCGGTGCATTTGACGCGAAAACCAGAATCACCGCTCCCTCGCGGTCGCGGCTCAGTAAGCGGGTGCAGTATTAGTAATCGGGTGCAGTATTAGTAATCGGGTGCAGTATCAGCTCTGCGGGTGCAGTATCAGTTCTGCGCCCCGGTTGCAGGACCTGCCGGCGTTGTGGCGTGGAATTCGAACTCTTTCGGCGGCTCGGTATCGAGCAGCCAGCGGACGAAATAGTCCCACCGCTTGCGCATCATGTAATTGGAATCGGGACCGTAACCGTGCGGGCGATTGGGGAACAACACCAGGTCGAAATCTTTGTTCGCCTTGATGAGTTCGGCCACCACCAGCAGCGTGTTGTACGGCGGCACGTTGTTGTCCATGGTGCCGTGCGCCAGCAGCAGGTGGCCTTTGAGGTTCCTGGCGAAATTCTGGTTGGCCTGGCTGTCGTAATTGGATTTTCCGTCGGGCGATTTTTCGAGCAGGCCCTGCCACTTTTCGGCCCAATCGTCTTCGTATTCGCGATTGTCGTGATTGCCCGATTCCGAAATTCCTACCTTGAAAAAATCGGGGTAGTGGAACATGGCGCCCGCGGTGGCATAGCCGCCGCCGGAGTGGCCGTAGATGCCCGTGCGATCGATATCGATCCACGCATAGCGCTTCGCCAGCTCCTTCATGCCGGCCACCTGGTCGGGCAGCGTGTTGTCGCCCATATCGCCGAAATACGCTTCGTGAAATTTCTTGGAGCGCCATGGCGTCCCCATGCCGTCGATCTCCACCACCACGAATCCGAGTTCCGCCAGCGCCTGGGCATCGCCGCGGGCAGCGTTGAAACTGCGGCCGCCCACGCTGCCGGTCTGCGGACCGGGGTAGATGTGATTGACGATGGGATATTTCTTTGTCGGGTCGAGATGCGTGGGCTTGAACATCAGACCGTAGCAATCGGTGACGTCGTCGCGGCATTTTACGGTAATTGGTTCGGGCGGCTTCCAGCCGGTGGCGAGCAGCTTCGAGATATCGGCCTTTTCGAGCGGCGTGATCTGCTTGCCGTCTGTGTCGCGCAGCGCCATTATGGGCGCGACGTCGGGCTTGGACCAGGTATCGACGAAATATTCTCCAGAGGGTGAAAGCGCGACTGAATGGTTACCGTCGTCGGGCGTGAGCAGCTTCTGATTCCGGCCGTCGAAATCGACGCGATAGAGATGCGCAAAGTACGGATCGCGGCCTTTTTCCTTGCCGACGCCGTAAAAATAGATCACCCGCGCCTGTTCGTCCACCTTGACGATCTGAGTGACGTTACCCTGGCCGGTGGTGATCTGATTCTTTAACTTATTCATCCCGTTGAGGTCGTATAAGTAGAGCTGGCCCCAGTTATCGCGTTCGGAGAACCAGATAACTTCGTTGCTCGCCGGAAGATATTGCCAGTTAATGCGGCCGTTGCCCGACTCGAAAAATGTGGATGTCTTTTCGTGCAGCACGTCATGCACGGCGCCGGTCGCGGCATCGGCGATGCGCAGCGTTTCCTCCTTGTGATCGCGGGAAGTCGACACGAAGGCTAACTGCGTGCCATCGGCATTCCACTGGATATCGGGCGCTCCGCTGCACGCGATGTCGTCGCAAAGAGTGGAGCGGTGCTGATCGGGCGGCATCTGCAGGCGGATCACCTTGGCGTTCGGCACCTCGATGATGACGCGCTGGATGGTGGTGACGACAGCGTCGCCCGGCAGCGGGTATTTCCACGCGCGCAGGGCCGGATGACCGACGGTGGTGTTCACCAGGAACATTTCGCCGACGCCGCGCTGATCCTGCTGGTAAGTGGCGATCTTCCTGGAATCGGGCGACCAGACCACAATCGGTCGGTCGCTCGAAGTCCATCCGGCATTGTCAGTGGCGTAGCCGAAATCCTTGACGCCATCGGTGGTGAGCTGGGTTTCCTTGCCCGCGGAATCGCGGACCCAGAGATTCTCCTCGCGGATGAAGGCCGTCAATTTGCCATCCGGCGATTGCGCCCCGCCTCCGGCGCCGCCGCGACCTCCACGGCCGCCGCCGCGTCCTCCGCGCCCGCGTCCGCCGCTGGCCGCCGGTTCGGCCGGAGGGTTGGGATCTACGGCGCAGGCGGTGCCCTGGCGGTCGCACTTCCAGTGAATCGAGCCAACGCTGAAAGCAATGTACTGCGAATCGGGCGTGATGGCGACCGACTCGAACGGCAGGTGCGCGGCATCGTAAGTTGAGCCCGCGACTTTGGACAGCGCGGCGGCAAGCCTGGTGTGGTCGAACGCCGGCTCGCGCGTGCCGCGCGCGGGGTCGACCAGGATGAACTCGCTTCCTTCGGCGGTCGTGACGCGGTACCACATGCGGCCATCGGGCAGCCAGTTGGCCTGCACTGCGGAGCGGACCACGAGGCCGCTCAGGTTGGGCCCGAGGAACTTTTCGGCGCGGGCATAGTCGGCGGCGGTAATCGCGGGCGGTTGGCACCAGCAGGGCAGACCAGCGGCTACCACGAGGAAACAGATATTTCGGATCACAGGCCTACATAATACTAAACGGCACGGGCGAAACGGCGCCCGCCGATTTCCGCCGCTGGCGCTCCCATGACGTTAAATCGGCTTGAGCAGCGCGATTACCGCGGCCACCCGATCCTCGCCCAGTTTGCACCGCTTGATCCGGTCGGTGACTTCCTTGCCTTTCGGGTCCGGCGGCGGATCTTTCGGGAAATCTGTGGTCCTTCAGGAGGAGGGGCTCGGTGAAATGGAGGGATGGTATACGGGCAGCGGGGGCTAGCGGGCCCTGTTCTCGAAAGAAAGATTTGTGCCAAGGTCATTTTCGGTAGGCAACGTCCAGGATAGCTTCCGACCCGTCGATGTCCGGAGGGTTCTGCAAACCCAGAATCTTGGTAATGAACGGGAAGACGTTGACGTTTTCGAACGGCTTCAGCACCACGCGCGGCCTGATATTCGGGCCCGCCGCGTAAAAGATCGCGTCCATCGTCTTGAACTCCTGTTCGTCGAATCCGTGCGTGCCGCCGTGAGGCATGCGATTTTGAATGCCCGTGACCGCAACGTTCGCGCCATGGACGTACACCACCAGGTCGCCGATTCGATCGCTGTCCCGGTAGTGCCAGCGCTCGGGCGTTTCCTGGCGGCGATAGACGTCGAATTTCGGGCTGTGGCCTTTCAACTTCTGGTACATTGTTTCGGTCGTCTTGGGGTTGGGAGAGTAAAGGAGAAGCATGGGACCTTCGTTCACCACCCGCACCTTGCTCATGTCGGCGTACTCGCTCAGATTCACCGAGCCCGCGATGGTCTGCATGCCATGGTCGGACACCACGATCAGGTTGACGGGCAGGTTGGTCTGCTGGATACCGGCCCACAATTCGTCTACCAGCTTATCGACACGCTCCACGGCTTGCCCCGTTTCCGCCGCGTCGGGGCCGAAGCGGTGGCCGGCGCCATCCACGTCGGAGTAGTACAAAGTGATGAAGTGCGGCCTCTCGGCCTCGGGCAGTTTCAGCCAACCCAGCACCTTCTCCACGCGCTTCTGATTCGGGAAACTGTCGTCGAATTTCTCCCAGTAGGAAGGCCGAACACCCTCGATTTCGGCATCGGCGGTGGGCCAGAACATCGCCGCTGCCTTGACGTGCTGCTGCTCCGCGAGTACCCAGAGCGGCTTGTAAGAATAAAACGCACTCTCCTCGGCGGAATTGCGCATGCTGTACATTTGCTTGAGCAGCGGATCGTAGAACGCGTTGCTGACGAGGCCATGGTGGCCGGGATATTGGCCGGTGACGATGCTGATGTGGTTGGGAAACGTGATGGTGGGGAACGACGGGATCATGGCCTCCGCCGCGGCGCCGGCTTTGCCGATTTCGAGGAGGTGCGTGGCGTGATATTTCGCCGCATAGTCGTAGCGGAAACCATCCAGGGACACGAGCACCACGTAGGGACGCTGCAGCGCGGGTTGTCCTAAAAGGAGAACGACAGGCAGCGCGGCGAGGGCCGCCAGAAGGCGAAACGAGTACCGGCGCGTCATGGATTTCCAACTATATCATTGGCGCGGGCGCGGGGCCGTCACGCCGACGTAACCGACTTTGTTGTATAGTGCGCACCATGTCCAGATTTCCGCTGCTGGCCATGGCGGCCGCTGCTTGCGCGGCACAGACTTTGGGACAACCTGTGCGCAGCGTGACCGACCCGGGCGTAATTACCACGCGCCAGGCGATCACGCCTGCGGGAGTGCCGTCGGTCTTTCAGGGGCGCGTCTATGGAGTCGCGTGGGCCGGCAATTCCGGAGAGCTATGGGTGCTGCATGCCTCGCAATTGTACCGGCTGGATTGGAAGAACAATCGCGTGGTGACGAGTTTCGCCCTGGGCGGAACGCCGGGGAACCAGGCCATCGCCGCCGACCCGTTGACGGGCGACGCGCTCATCGGGCGATCGCTGCGCGAGGAGGGTATCAACAAGGCGGGTGTCGCGATGGTCCACGGGACTGCTCTGAGGGCTCTCGCGGAAGCTTTGGGGCAGAATCAGCCGGGAGCGTTGTCCATCGCGGCGGAAAGTCGCGCGGGGCGCCGGTATGCCGCTGTGCCGCTGGTGTGGGAGAACAAGGTGGCGATCGTCGATATTGCCGATGGCGCGGTGGTGCGCAAGATCGACGTGGGGATCGCGCCGTTCGCGGCGGCCATCGACCGTAAAGGAGCGGTGGTGTGGGTGAGCAATCTCGGCGGCCGGCCCGCCAGCGGCGATGAGCTATCCGCGACTCCCGCGGAAAAGCACGACGAGCATGTGCTGGTGGACCAACGCGGCATCGCGGCATCGGGAACGGTGACACGCGTCGATGTGGAGAGCGGCAAGACGCAGACGATTGCCGTGGGGCTCCATCCCACCGCGCTGGCGCTCGATGAAGCGCTCGGAAAGCTTTACGTGGCAAACGGAAACAGCGACACCGTTTCGGTGATCGATACGGTGCGCGTTGCGGTGGTGCGCACCATCTCGCTCCAACCATTCTCGCAGGCGGTGCGCGGGATCGCGCCCTCGGCGCTGGCGATTGCGGCCGATGGCGCCACGCTCTATGCAGCTTGCGGCGGAATCAATGCCGTCGCCATGGTCGATACCGCCAGCGGCAACGTTCGCGGCATGATCCCGACGGGGTGGTATCCCAATAACGTGGCGCTCGATCCGAGCGGACGGTATCTCGCCGTCAGTTCGCTGCTCGGGCCGGGATCGGGCTGGCGCGACGCGCCTGCGAAGAGATACGTCCACGCCAATCGCGGCTCGGTGGCGGTGGTGGCGATTCCCGACGCGGCGCAGCTTGCGAGCTATACCACGGCGGTGGCGGAGAATACGCGGCTGCGGCTGGCGGGCGCGGGCCTGCAGGAGCGCGAGGCGGCGCGGAATGCGACTCCCGTGCCCATTCCGGCACGATCGGGCGAGCCATCGGCCATCGAGCACGTGGTGTTCATCATCAAGGAGAATCGCACCTACGACCAGGTACTCGGCGATATCGCCAAGGGCAACGGCGACCCCTCGCTGGCGATGTTTGGCGAAGACGTGACGCCCAATCAGCATCGCATGGCGGAACAATTCGTGCTGCTGGATAATTTCTACGCCACGGGCGGCAACAGCGCCGACGGCCACCAGTGGATTACGCAAGCTAACGAGACGGAATACTGCCTGTGGCCGGGATACCAGGGCCGCAGCTATCCGTTCGATGGCAGCGACCCAATGGCGTATTCGTCGGGTGGATTCCTGTGGAACTACGCGCAGGCGCGGGGGCGATCGGCGCGCGTCTACGGCGAATATTCCGGCACCACCCGCGCGGGCAGCTCGCGGATCGCGCTGCTGAACCAATGGAAAACGGGCGCGAATTTCACCGCCATGTGGTCGCCACGCGCGCCCATCGCGCCGCTGAACGACATCCTGGCGAAGAACTATCCGGCCTACACGACCGCCATTCCCGATGTCGCGCGAGCGCAGATTTTCCTGGCGGATTTGAAGCGCTTCGAGGCGGATGGGACGTTTCCCAACCTGGTGCTGGTGCAGCTTCCCTCGAATCACACGGCCGGGACTACGCCGGGCGGATCGACGCCGAAGGCGATGGTAGCGGACAACGATCTGGCGCTGGGGCAGATTGTGGAAGGCCTGAGCCACTCGAAATTCTGGCCGAAAATGGCGATTTTCGTGGTGGAAGACGACGCGCAGGACGGTGTGGACCACGTGGATGGGCATCGCACGGCGGCGTTCGTAGTGAGCCCTTATGTGCTGCGGGGAAGCATCGACTCCACGTTCTATTCCCACCAGAGCATGCTAAAAACTATCGAGCTGATTCTCGGCTTGCCGACCATGTCGATTTTCGACCTGATCGCGCTCGATATGCGCAATTCGTTTCAGAACGAAGCGGACCTGACGCCGTTCACAGCCGTGAGACCGAAGCAGGATCTCTTCGAGGTGAATCCTCCGGCGAAGGAGTTGGCGGGGGCTGCGCGCGCGGCGGCTCTCGATTCGTCGCGCATGAAGTGGTCGGTGCCGGATGCGGCTCCCACGGAGCGATTGAATCGGATCTTGTGGGGCGCGATCAAAGGATGGGAGACGCCTTACCCCGGCGCGCGGCACAGTGTGTTTTCACCGCTGGCGATCGATGTGGACGACGAGGAGCGGGAACGGAAGAAATGAGCGTTACTGCCCTTCTTTCTTTGCGGGCTCCACGAGCCAGATATTGCCGGATTGTTCATGCCGCGCGAACACCATCCGGTTCGAGCAATCTGGATATCTGGGTCCAGCAGCCGGACAGCAGCGGCCTTCGCCTCACCGACGATCCGGCGGACGACTATGACCCGGATTTCTCGCTGGACGGTGCGCAGATCGCAATCCGGTCGGACCGGCACGAGGAAGGGATTCTACGTGGTTCCCACGCTTGGCGGGGAGGCTCGCATACTGATACCCGAAGGCCGCCGTCCCAGATACTCGCCGGACGGCCGCTTTCTGATGGGGTCAAAAGCAAATGTATGCCCTGCGGCAACGATGGCTGAAATTCTCGGAGAATTGCGCGGAACGGATCCGGCTGGCGCTGGATGCGCGTGAACCTAAAGAGTGAGAGCTAAAGTCCCCAGGACTGTTCCAGCAACTGCGCATACTCGCCCGACGCATAGACCTCGAAACGCAACGCGGGAGTTTCGGACGTCGATGGCGGGAGCGTCGCGCGCCGGGTGCGATAGAGCACGCCGGCGTAACGGGAAAAATCGCGAACGAAGGTATCGCTGATTTGCTCGCTGGCGGGAGGATGCAGAAAGATGGTGGCGAGCCCCAGCGCGCGGGCAAAAATCATGCGAAACTCGGCCACTCCCCAGGCTTGCATCTTGCACGCGACGCGTTCGGGAGGATTGTCTACCAGGACGTCCATGAAGTGGCCCGCGGACAGCGCGGCGAGTTCGGGATCCGCGGCGGCGAATTCCAGGCACTGCTCCAGCCAGCGCGTCAGGTCCATGCCCAGGCAGCAGAGCATCCTCAATTCCTGGCGGCGTGCTTCGTCGCGCAGGTTTTCGGTGTCCGACGCCGAGGGCGGCGGAAGGGGTTGGCCGGACTGTGAAATGGGGTGGAGAATGAGGGGCGGAAGCTCGCGTACGGATTTCGCGGGCGGCGCCGGGATCGGGCTGGTGTTGGCAAGTTGCAGCACGAGGTCATTGTCCTGCGAATCGGCGGCGCGTGACAGTCCGGTACGGTTCAGGTACGGTACCGGTAGGCTCAGTGGACGCGATCGAGCGGCCTAAGTACTCCATTTCATAAGTTCGCCAACGTATTCTGCCGCAACCGCTCCCTGATGGTCGCGGCTCTGAACGGCTGCATGCAGGGCCGCGACCGTAAGGGAACGTTTACAGCTGCGAATACGCATCTGTATTGGCGAAATGGTGTACTAAGGTTCCAGGATCAGAAGAGCGGACTGGGCGGTGAAGAAATCGGCGATGCGAATGGCATTCCGTCGCACTACCCCAGCCGCGACCTTCGTGGGATAGTCGCACGAACGCAGGATGACCACTTTGGCTCCAGGTACTTGTCCCAACAGGCGCTCGAAGTCACTATCCGTCGAAATCAGAATGAAATCATGGGATGCGGCGTACTGCAAGATCCTGAGGTCGCCGGTGCAAGCCAGCCCGTTCCGAAGCGCGCTTTCCGATTCCGAAAGAGGTCGCCCAACAGATCGATCAGCCGGGGAGAAAGGCTCTCGTCGAAGAGAAGCTTCATCCCCTGGAGACCTTGGCCGCGGCGGCTAATTCTGCGGCATAGGCATAGACGGCAAGAAAGTCATCCGGCTCCAGTTGCGGATAATCATCCAGAATCTGCTGTTGGGATGCGCCGCTCGACAGCCACTGCAGAATCTCCTGGACGGTGATCCGATGGCCGCGAATGCACGGCTTGCCAAATCTCACGTCCGGGTCGATTGTGATCCGCTCCAGGAGTGCATCGTGTCCGGCGGGCATAGCTTCCTCTTGAGCCATTGTATACCGCGGCCCGTGCGATGCTCGCTCCATTCACACCGTTGCCAGCAATTTCGCGATCAGCGCCGTGCGATCCACAATCCGCCCGGCCAGAATGCTTTCGTTCGCCGCATGCGCGCCCTCGCCGACGCCGCCTAATCCATCGAGCGTCGGAATGCCGAGCGCGGCGGTGAAATTGCCGTCCGACCCGCCGCCGGTCAGCGATTCCTCTACCTCCACGCCCAGCTCGCGCGCCAGTTTTTGCGCCGTGTGGAACAGCTTCACGATCCCCGCCGAGCGTTCCATCGGCGGGCGATTCAACCCGCCCGTCACCTCGATCGAACAGCGCCGGTCGATGGGCCGCAAGGAGCGGAATTTCTTTTCCAGCCCGGCGGCGTCCTTCAGCTTGAGAATGCGGATGTCGACTTCGGCGTGAGCTTCCGCCGCCACAACGTTCGAGCGCGTGCCGCCGGCGATCACGCCGGGATTGACCGTGATGCCGCGCGCGAGATTCGTGAATCCGGCGATGCGGTCGAGCTGACGCACCAGTTCCAGAATGGCGCTCGCACCGGCGGCGAAATCCACGCCGGCGTGCGACGCTTTCCCGCGCACCGTCACGGTGAAGTCGCCCACGCCTTTGCGGGCCGTTTTGAGCTTGCCTGCGAGCCCCGTGCCGGGCTCCAGCACCAGCACCGCCTTGCTCGCGCGCGCATTGCGCTCCGTGAGCGGGCGGGAGCTCTCGCTGCCCACTTCCTCATCGGAATTCAATTGCAGCAGCACTTTCGATGGTACGGGGATGGCCAGTTCCCGCAGCGCCCGCACCGCGAATATGAAGAACGCGATTCCCGCCTTCATATCGAGCACGCCCGGTCCCCAGAGCCGGCCTTCCGCCGCGCGGAACGGCATAGTGCGCAGCGTGCCCATTGGCCAGACAGTGTCGGAGTGGCCGAGCGCCAGTACCTGCCCGGTTTTCTTTCGCCCCGGCAGATCCATCTCGCACACCAGGAGCTTGCCGAATTTGCCGCCTCCGTGCGTCTTCAGGCGCGCCATGGGTGCGACAGTCTCGGACACCAGTTCCACGAAGCGATCCACCGCCGCGGGGTCGTCGCTGGGCGATTCGCATTCCACGAATTGCCGGATCAGCGCCGCGATCGCGCGCTCTTGAGTGGCGAGATAGCTTAGTATAGGGTCCAAGTCTTCAGCATAACCGAGCGCCGCATGCGATAATACGGCTTCCATGACGGTTTTGGATATCAATGAAATCAGGGCAATTCTGCCCCATCGCTACCCGTTCCTGTTAGTGGACCGGATTGTCGAGCTGGAAGCCGACCGAGTGGTCGGAATCAAGAACGTCACTGTCAACGAGCCGTTCTTTATGGGCCACTTCCCTGATTTTCCGGTGATGCCGGGCGTGTTGATCATCGAGGCGATGGCGCAGGCGGCCGGCGTGCTGGTGCTGAAATCCATCCCCGACCGCCAAAACAAGCTGGTGCTGCTGGTGGCCGTGGAAAATGCCCGCTTCCGCAAACCGGTGGTGCCGGGAGATTCGCTGCGCATGGAAATGAAGGTCATCAAGCGCAAGGCGAGCGTGGCGAAAATGGCCGGCGTGGCGACGGTGGATGGCGTAATCGTGGCGGAAGTGGAAGTGATGTGCAAGCTGGCCGACAAGCTGGATAAATCCGAGCCGGCCCTCGCGTAGGTAATGCCGATTCATCCCACCGCGATCGTGGATCCCGCCGCGCGCGTCGACCCGGGCGCCGAGATCGGGCCGTACTCGATCATCGGGGCGGAAGTCGAGATCGCGGCGGGCACGCGCCTGATGGCCAACGTCTATATCGAAGGCCCCACTTGGATCGGCGAAGATAACATTTTCTTCCCGTTCAGCTCCATCGGCGTGGCGTCGCAGGATCTGAAATATAAAGGGGAACGCGCCGAAACGCACATCGGGAATCGCAATCGCATTCGCGAATTCGTGACTATTCACCGCGGCACCAAGGGAGGCGGCCTGGTCACCCGGATTGGCAGCGACTGCCTCATCATGACATATGCCCACGTGGCGCACGATTGCCAGATCGGCGATCATGTCATTCTCGGCAACAGCGTGGGGCTGGCCGGACACGTGGTCATCGAGGATTGGGTGGACGTGGCGCCGTTCAGCGGCGTGCACCAGTTCTGCCGCATCGGCAAGCACGCATTCATCGGCCCGTATAGCGTGATCAAGCAGGACATCATGCCGTACTCGCTCACCAGCTATAAGCCCGAAGTGAGCGTGTTCGGCGCCAACAGCATCGGTCTGGAGCGGCGCGGATTTTCCAAGGAATCGATCGAGGCGCTGCAGACGGCCCTACGGCTGCTCACCAGGTCGAATCTGAATACCTCGCAGGCGGTCGAGCGGATTCGCGCGGAAGTTCCGCCGTGCGCCGAAGTGGACGAATTGCTGGAATTCATTCGGGCGTCCGAACGCGGGGTGGTGAAGTGAAAGGCACCGCAGTTGAACTGACATGCGCTACGGACTGATCGCCGGCAACGGACGCTTTCCCGAACTCGCGCTCGAAAGCGCGCGCCGGCTGGGGCACGACGTTACCGTCGTCGCCATCCAGGAAGAAGCTTCGAAGAGCCTGGAGGCGCTCGCGCCGCGCATTTACTGGATCTCGCTCGGCCAGCTCAGCAAGCTCATCGACATTTTGAAGCAGGAAGATATTACCGAAGTGGTGATGTGCGGGCAGATCAAGCACGCCAAAATATTTTCGTCCATCGCGCCGGATTGGCGCCTGGTGAAACTCCTGGCGGCGCTGCCCTCGAAGAATACCGACGGCCTGATCGGCGGCGTCATCAAGGTGCTGGCCGACGAGGGCATTCACCTTTCAGATTCCACTGCCCTGCTCAAGCCCCTGCTGGCGAGCGATGGCGCGATGACCAGGCGCAAGCCAGCGAAAGACGAGAATACCGATATCGAATACGGCCGCCGCGTGGCCAACGCTCTGGCGGGCTTCGACGTCGGCCAGAGCGTCGCCGTCTGCGAGCGAGCTTGTGTGGCATTGGAGGCCATGGAAGGCACCGACGCCATGCTGCGCCGCGCGGCAGGGTTGGTCAACGGGCGCCGGCTCTCGCTGGTGAAGGTGGCGCGCCGCCGCGAGCATCTGCTGTTCGATGTCCCAGCGGTGGGGCTCGCCACCATTCCGGTGATGCGCGAGACCGGCACCACGGTGCTGGCCGTGGAAGCCCGCCGCACCCTCATGCTCGATCGCGAAGAAATGCTGCGCGCGGCCGACGAGGCGGAAATTTCCATAGTGGGGTTTTAAATTTGCCGAAACATCGATTGGCAGTCGTGGGCGCGGGACAATTCGGGAAGAATCACTGCCGCGTGATACACGAATCGGCGCGGGCGGAGCTTACCGCGGTTGTCGATACGGATTCCGCGCGCGCCACGGAATCCGCCGCCCAATACCAGGCCGAAGCGCTCACCGATTTTCGCGATCTCGCGGGGAAAGTGGAGGCGGCAGTAGTCGCGGTGCCCACCACCACGCACGAAGCGGTGGCAACGGCGCTGATCGAGGCCGGCATCGACGTGCTGGTGGAAAAGCCGATCGCGCCTGATCTGGAATCGGCGGGGCGTATGGTGGAAGCCGCCGAACGGCACGGGCGAATGCTCCAGGTGGGGCATCTGGAGCGCTTCAATCCGGCGGTGGTAGAGCTCGAGCGCCGCGCCACTCTGCCGCTGTTTTTCGAAATTCACCGCCTGAACGTCTTCAGTCCGCGCAGCCTCGACGTGGACGTGGTGCTCGACCTGATGATCCACGACGTCGATATCGTGCTCGCGCTGACCAAGGACGAGCCGTCGGAAATCCGCGCGGCCGGCATTCGCATTCTGTCGCAAAAGGTGGACATCGCCAACGTGCGCATGCAATTTCCCAATGGCTGCGTGGCGAATCTGACGGCCAGCCGGGTCTCCACCGAGCGGGTGCGCAAGCTGCGCCTGTTCCAGCCGCGGCAATACCTCTCGCTCGATTACGGCCGCCAGGATCTGCTGCTCTTTTCGGTGGGGGAAAATCATCAAATCGGGTTCGAAAAAGCGCCGGTTAGCCCTGAAGAGCCATTGAAATTACAGCTCAACGCCTTCTTAGATGGCATTGAGAAACGAAATATCCCGAAATGTTCGGGCGCGGCGGCGCGTCTAACTTTGGGAACTGCGTTGGCGATACTTGATAAAATAGAAGAGCACTCTGGTATTGTCTCGCGGTCGTTGAAAGACAGATGGAAACTGCAGTAACACCCCCGCCTGAAGCCGAACTTCATCTGTTAACGGATTGGACTGAGCCGGGCCGGAACAAACGCATCGGACGGTCGGCCGCGCTGTCTCTGCTGACGCACGTGGCCGCCATCGCGTTTGTTCTCTGGATGCCGGAGACGTTCATGCAGCCGGCCAATCCGAAACCGAAGGAAACGGTGGTCACGCCGCTGGTACTGCCGCCGCTGACCCAGCGGGAGCCGAATCCGAACAAAGTCGTCCGCGAGTTCCGTTCTTCGGACTTGACGCCGCGCGTACAAGCTCCGCGAGGCCCGTCTCCCGAACCGCAAGCCGCGGCCCCGCACAAGACCCAGCCGGCGCCGCCACCGAAAACCGCGCCGCAGACGCCGTTACCTGAGCCTCCCAAGGTCGAGATCGCCGCGACGGAACCGAAGCTCACGCTGCCCGTTCCGCAGGATGCGCCGCAGCCAAAGACTCCGTCGCCGTTTGAAGACGTGAAGCCGGGAACGGCCGGCCAGGGATCTGTGCCGGGGCAATCGGTGGATTCGCTGCGGGGATCGTTGTCGGGCCGGGGCGGGATTAATTCCCAAGGGTCGGCGCCGTTCGCCTCGTCCGGCGCGGAATTGCCCACGTTGCTGAGCGATCCCAAAGGCGTGGATTTCAAGCCCTATCTGGCGCAAGTGCTGGCCAGCGTTAAACACGCCTTTTACATCATCATGCCCAAGAACGGACACCGCGGGTATGTCTCGGTGCAGTTCGCCATCCGGCGCGATGGAACGGTTGGCAAAATGGTTTACGCGCAACAAACGGGCGACCCGAGTCTGGACGAAACGGCGGTGATGGCCATCAGCCAGGCCGGTCCGTTCGGTCCGCTTCCGGTGCAGTGGACCGAGGCCGAGATTCACGTGCAGTTGAATTTCGCCTACAATCAGCCGCGACCGTAAGCGGAAAAAGCACCGCTCCCTCGCTGGCGGTCCCTTTCTCGCGCATCGGTGCGCGCATGAATCTAAAATAAGGAGCATGCCATCCGATTCCACTCGCCGCGACTTCGTGGGACTCGGCGTCGCAGGGTTGACTGCGCTCGCCCAGGCGGTCCCCGCCTCGGCCCAGACGCCCGGTCCCATAACCGTGCGGCAAACCGCCGGTGAAAAAAGATTCGCCGAAGAGCCGGCGCTGAACTGGCGGCCGGGCGTCCAGCCATCGGACGACGCCATCGCAGTCGACGCCACCAGAACCTATCAGGAGATTCTTGGATTCGGCGGCGCCCTCACCGATGCCTCCGCCTACATGATCGACCGGCTCGACCCCGCCGCTCGCGAACAGTTCCTGCACGAACTGTTTCATCCCTCCGAACTGGGCATCGGCGCGACCCGAATCTGCATCGGATCAAGCGACTACGCCACCGAAATGTTCAGTTACGACGAGGGCGACTCCGATCCCGAACTCAAGCGCTTCTCCATCGATCACGATCGCGCCTACGTCATTCCCCAGCTTTTGAGCGCGCGCAAAAACAATCCCAGCCTGTTCATTCTCGCCTCACCGTGGAGCCCGCCGGGATGGATGAAAAACGGCGGCAGCATGCTGGGCGGAAATCTGAAGCCGGTGAACTTCCCCGTCTATGCCAAATACCTGGCGAAGTTCCTCGAGACTTACGCCGCCGCTGGCGTGAAGGTGGACGCCATCACGTCGCAGAACGAAGTCGATACCGATCAGGCCGGCCGCATGCCCGCCTGCGCCTGGGCACAGGAACACGAAGTGGCCTTCGTCGGCAAACACTTCGGTCCGGCGCTCTCCGAAGCCGGGCTCGATGCCAAAATCTGGCTGCTGGATCACAACTTCAACCTCTGGGGCCGCGCGTACAACACCCTGGAAGATCCAGACGTCTTCAAATATGCTGACGGCATCGCCTGGCATCCCTACGTCGGTTCGGTGACCGCTATGTCGCGCATCCACGACGCGTATCCCGGCAAGCAGCAATACATCACCGAAGGCGACTGCCAACTCATGGCAGACCTGGTCGGGCCTATCCGTTTCGCCGCCACTCCCGGTCCGATGACCGAGGGCGCCGGCGCGCAAAACCAGAATCGTCCGCGCCGCGCACAGGATCCGGCCGCCGTCATCGCCACCGGCGGCCTGGGAGGCGTCAACGCGCTGCGCAATTGGGCCTGCGCGATCATCAACTGGAACCTCGTGCTGGACGAGAAAGGCACGCCCAATATCGGGCCGTTCCACGGTCCGGGCATGATCACTATCCACTCCCAGACCAGGGAAATCACACGCGGGCCGAATTACTGGGTACTGAAACATTTTGCGCATGCCGCCGCGAGAGGCGCGAAAGTGATCGACTCGCGCGGCAGCATCGAGAAAGTGGGGCACCTGGCCATCGCCAATCCCGACGGGCGCATCAGCCTCGTGGTCAGCAATACCGGCGCCGCCCGCAAGGTGCAGGTGTGGATGGGCGGCGCGGCTGCCGAAGTTACGCTCCCGGCCAATTCGCTGACGAATCTCAGTTGGTCGTAAGCCCGGCCGATCATACTGCTTCGAACAACCGAACATGCACACCTTCTCGCGCGATCTCCCTGCCCGCGCCGGCCTTGCCGATGCCGGGGCCGGTGACTCCGCAGACCATTTGTTCGAGCAGCATCATTACGCCTTCACCGAGCGCCACGGCGCTGGTCCGTACCGACGACGAATCGAGAGGATTCCGGAATCTCGAAAAAGCGGCGCGCGATCGCGGCTGGAAGATATACGAATAGGGCCTGTTACTGAGCGGTGCCTTTGTAATTTGCCTGACAGCCGAGAGCTTGAACTAGCAGCGGTACGCCAGGTCGAAGCCGGCGGGCGGCGGAGAGGCGAGATGACGCAGCAGCGGCAGGTACTGAGCCGCACGGGAGCGTTCGCCCGATTCCAGTAGGACCCGCATGGTAGTGGCGATGGCGCCAACCAGTTCGAGCCGTTCGCTTTCACCGGTGTCCGGGGGCGGAGCCAACATGTCTTCAGTCGCGGACTCCAGATGGCGGTGCAAAACGGCGGGGTTGTCCGAGTTCCAGGCGATCAGAATGGCTGCTGCCTGGGAGCGAGCGCTGGTAAGCCGGGTGTCTGTCACCGTGTTCCCTCAACATACTCATCGGCCCGTTTGAAAAAAGTTCTAATCTACTCCATGACGCGCAGTTGAATCCGGGAGCCGTCCGGGCCGCCGGTGTAGACCCGCTGGGTCGCCTTTTGGAAATCGGTGGAAAGCGCTTTGGGTATTTCCATGAACCTCTGCGGATTCCGGTCCGTCAACGGGAACCACGAGCTCTGAACCTGCACCATGATGCGATGCCCGACGCGCCAGGTGTGCGCGATATCCGGCAGGTAGAACGTGATGCGGTCGGGCTGATTGGGCACGAAAGGCACGGGCTTCTCGAAGCTCTTGCGGAATTTGCCCCGGAACGGCTCGCCGCGGATCAGTTCCTGGTAGCCGCCCATGGGAACGGCGGTCGGCGAAAATGTGGGGTTGTTGTAATCGGGATAGTTGCCCGGGAAAACGTCGATCACTTTGACGTCGAAATCGGAATCCGTGCCGGAGGTCGAGACTTTGAGGTCCACCTGGATCGGTCCGAAGGCCGAGACATCGTGGTCGAGCGGTTCGGTCTCGAATACCAGAACGTCGGGGCGCTCGGCGGCGAAGCGCTGGTCTTCGGTCATGTACGTACCGACGATTCCCTGCGTGATTCGGCCGATATAGGGGACGGGCTTGGCGGGGTCGGCCGGATATTCTTCATAGCGGGCTTCCGCCGGACGGTTCCAGGAGAGATGGCCGCCCGATTCCAGGAAGAGGTCGGTAGGCTTGGCTTCCTTCGGCGGCCAGGCGTCGAATTTGCGCCACTGGTTGACGCCGGTTTCGAACAGCCATGCCTTGGGGAATTTGCCCTCGCCGCGGCCCTTCAGGTAGTAGACGAAGAACGGGAACTCGATATGCTCGCGATAATACGCGGCCGTCTTCGATCCAAAATTGAGGTTGCCCAGGCGGTCGCCATCGCCGCGCGAGAATCCGCCGTGGTTCCACGGGCCGACCACCAGCATGTCGGCCGGAGGCGTATTGCGCTCCATAAAATCGAACTGGCGGAGCAGGCCTTGCGGGTCCTCGGTGTCGTACCAGCCGCCTACCAGCATCACGGCGGGCTTGACGGCTTTCAGGTACTTCCAGATCGCGCGCGCCTGCCACTCTGCATCGTAAGTGGTGTGGTCGATGTTCATGTTCCACATGGGCTGCTGATGCTTGAAGTACTTTTCGTCGGCATTGGCCAGCGAGCCCAGGCGGAGGTAGAAGTCATAGCCATCGGGCGTGCCGAAATCGAAGGGGATGGCGGGCTTGGGCGGCGAGGGCTCGCCCTCGCGATTGCGGAAGCCCATGTAGAAGCTGAAGCGGTGGGCCAGCATGAAGGCGCCGTTGTGATAGACGTCGTCGCCCATGTAGTAGTCGGTGACGGGCGCCTGCGGCGAAACTGCGACGAGTGCCGGGTGCGCGTCCACCATACCGGCGGTGGCGTAGAAGCCCGGCTGCGAAATGCCCCACATGCCGACTTCTCCGGTGTTGCCGGGCAGGTGCTTGACCAGCCAATCGACGGTGTCGTAGGTGTCAGTGCTCTCGTCGACATCTTTGGGCCCGTTCTTGACAGCCTTTTGCGGGCGGATGGTGACGAAGTCTCCCTCACTCATGTAGCGGCCGCGGACGTCCTGGTAGACGAAGATGAACTTTTCGCGCTCGAAGAGTTCGGAAGGCCCGAGATTATTGCGGTAGATATCGATGCCGTAGGGCGCGACGTTGTATCCGGTGCGCTCCATCATGATAGGGTACGTCTTTCTGTCGGTGAAGACATCTTTGGGGATGTAGACGGAGGTGAAGAGCTTGACGCCGTCGCGCATGGGGACGAGATATTCGAACTTGGTATAGTTTTCGCGGATGAAGGCGAGGCGGGCGGAGGCGTCCTGCGCGTAGAGCACAGGGGCGGAGGCGAGAAGAAGGAAAAACGTGCGCATGATCGGTCAATATACAACAAGAGGGGTGGTGGGGTTTGGAGATTCGGTGTGGTGTGGATTGGCGGGAGCTGGAGCTTCGGGGGTAATCTCCCACAAGCCGACTTGAACTAAGCCGCTCGCAAGCGGCAGACGCTTCGCGTGCGAGGCAGTATTTGGTAACCGCGAATGAACGGGTATGAACGCGAATTAGAGATTGTGAACCACCCGCCTCCACTC
>Ga0181538_10000204_pt1 | contig 68273 bp, 69 predicted proteins | sample PEATcosm2014_Bin_40_FD_119773 | JGI IMG/M metagenome (GOLD analysis project Ga0181538, IMG submission 119773) | Peatland microbial communities from MTU Mesocosm Facility, Houghton, MI, USA - PEATcosm2014_Bin23_30_metaG | ecosystem: Environmental > Terrestrial > Soil > Wetlands > Peat | place...
ATAATCCTCACCTTTTGCCGCTTTCCGTTTCAATATCCACGCCACCACCGAGCCGCCTGGAACCGGTCAAGCCCCTACAAGGTGCGTTTCCGGTGCCTGGCGTAGCCGATACGATGCCGGTGGTGTTGCCATGCGCATCCACCAGCGCTCCGCTGGAATTGCCGGGCTGCAATGGCAGTCTGCACAGGCCACCTGGAGAACCGCAGTATCGCGGCTGGTTTTGTAACAGTTCCCTGCATACACTGGAGCGCGTGAACCGGCCCGCGTGCATATTCTGCAATCTGCCGCAAGAACGCGTTTTTCTCGAAGATGGGGCGACGCTGGCTTTCCTCGACGCCTTCCCTGTCACCGAAGGGCACGCGCTGGTAGTTCCGAAGCGGCACGTGGCATCCATCAGCGTGGTTCAATAGTCCGCGCCTTACGGCAACTTCCCAATATTCCAAGTCCTGCATATTTTTAAAGGTGATGGAGGATGACAATACAGGAGATCATCTTATTATATTGTGTATGGAAAACCGCTCGCTCCCGACAGCGCAGCCGCTGACTACTGTGACCTGTCGTCATTTATCACCAAAGTAGGCCGCGTCCCTGGAGCCTGGACTGGGAAAGGCCCATGCAGGTGGGCATCCAGAATCAACAGGAACGCAGCAAACTGTTTAATGGTAACCTGCATCGTTTAGACGGAATCCCAACGTCCGTCAGCGACACACGTTGCGTGTCACCCTAAATAGAACGGAATATCTGGCTTAACCTCGGAGAAGAAAATGTTTACGCCGGATGATTTATAACCATAAGGACATAAACAGTGTGGCCGCTTCGGATGTCATTGTGGTCTTCATCATGGCTCGGCGAGAAATTCTGTCAAATCCCCGTTCCACACTGTCTTCCGGTATCGTTCACAAGCGGGCGGCTCGACAAAGGTTACCAATAGCTCATCCCGTTTCTGGTGGACTGACATCTCGTCTTGTTTGACAGGAAATCCAGCTTGCCGAATCAAGTTGCGGATAGGCCGAACCAGCAGCCGACTGTTCGTAATAGACAGGGCATTATTGGGGGCGACGTGAAGTACCCAGACCGGATGAACAGGCGTTTGCACTATCTGCTTCACGGTGTAATTCGCCATCGTGAAAACGCATCGTAAATGGAAGGCCGTTGGCGTTTCGCCGGGCGCAGCGTCAATAGCCAGCAAAAAAACGTCTTTGGCCAACGCCAATTCTTCATCTAAATCCGCTGATTCCGGGTTCGTTGCCTGAGCTTGGAATATGTGGACTTGATTCATTGTCGGAGAATTCAATGCTTCACGATTGACGTGACGGCATCAGCCACCGGCGGTGCGGCGGTGACTGGCGCGACCGCCGCATCGACCGTCTGTGGCAAAGGTATATCGTTTCCTGCCGCAGGCGGCATGATGTTGAACCAGGCTTTTGCTGTTTCCAGCAACACAGATTTTGCCCGGGAATGCTTTTCAATTTTGGCCGGGCTGTTTCCAGCCTCATCGGCTACATCCACAACATTGCCAGTTATCTTGCAGCGGTAGCTGATGTAGGAATTCCGAGGCCCGTTGTTTTTCCAAACAATCCCAGTGTTACGGCGGATGAACTTTGGCAAATCGCTCAACTGTGTCAAGCTGTTCCAACGGAGTGGAAGCACCATCCCAGAGTCCTTCGGCCCATACTTATGCGGCCACCATCCAAACCACGCCATGGCGCTGGGCAGCAAAGGCATTTTCCGGGCACCACGCTTTCTTTTTGCCCGACCGTGCTTCGTTTGGTCCTTCCGAAGTTCAAGCTCGCCCTTTTTAAACGCTGAGCCGATTTGTTGCCAGGTCACACGCGCTGCCTCCTCTTTTCTACATCCCGTAAAACACCAGAGCACCAAAAACGGAATTAAATCAGGGTCAATCTGCTGGAACATCCGTTTCGCTTCGTCTGGCTCCATGAGTTCCACGTCACCTTCGCCCGCTGGTTGCCGGTCAATGTCTTTAGCTGGATTGTAGCCAGCAGGCACCCAGTTGCGGTTGCCCTTTTGGGCAAACTTGTAGAGCAGCCCAATCATGCCCAGGAAATCGTTGGTGGTTTTGGGCGACCATTCCTTTTTCGTTTCAAGGAATGCTTCCAAGTCGCGCTGTTTGACCTCATGCAGGTTCCGGCCACTGAAATCCTTTAGCAACTGGTCTAAGTAGCAGGTCAGAGTTTCATGCCTATGTTGGCAGACGGTTTCCTTTTGCGCTGCTAGGAAGTCCCTCACAGCCTCGTCCGCCCGTTTCGCCTCGAACGGCTTATCGGGGCGGTTGGTTTTGTAAAACTGAGCGGCGATTCGCAAATGCCCCGGTTGTCCGCCGATGATGTCCAACGCCTCGCAGAACAGGCTCACCGTCATTTTGAGGTCTATTCCGTAGGGCTTCAACAGGTCCACCGACTCGGTCAGTGCCCGCTTCTGGTATTCGGTCAAGAAGGTTGTTTCCTCCCGGCCGTTTGTAAGGGACGCGGCAATCTCATTTGCCTTCTCACGGGCGTCGTTTTCCTTGGCGAACGCCCACAATTTGCACTTGCCGGGGAACGTGAAATAATCGCAGACCTTATACTCGGTGTACGCACGCCATTTTTCCTCGTCCTCGTGACGTAGATTTTGACCCTGACGTTCCCGCCTTTTTTGACTTCAATACATGTTGCTTTCATACGTAGCTAAAGAACGGATTTCTTCAGTTACGCGGCAGGAAGTGTTCGGAATTTGTTCGGAAAAGTCGCCCCAATTAAAAAGCGCCTTTATTCATCAGCATTTTCGCAACCCCATCTTGACGTGTGATGCGGGACGGCTTTTAATTCCGGAAGCCGGCTCTTAAATCCAGTTCTTCCGCACCATCCAGGCCTTGATGATTTGTGTCAGGCCAACGTAGCAAAGCAGGGTCGCGGCGAGAATCGGCCAGAATTGCCACGGCAACGGCACGAAACCCAACGGCCCGGCCAGGGGCGAATAAGGCAGGATCGCGCCGATGAGCATGATGAGGATCGTGGTCATCGTGAGCTGCCAGCTCGCGCGCGATTGGATGAACGGAATCAGGCTCGTGCGGATGACGTGGATGATAAGCGTCTGGGTCATGATGGATTCAACGAACCAGCCGGTGTTGAAGAGCGCGGCGGCGTGGGTGTGGTTGGCGGCGTCGTTGACGCCAAAACGCGCAATCAAATCCGGCGTCAGTCCCACGTGGTTGCATTTGAAGAAAAACCACATCACGGAAAAAGTGGTGTAATCAAAAATCGAACTGATGGGGCCGATGAAAATGATAAACTTGGCGATTTCCCCGATGTTCCAGGGGCGCGGTTTGGCGATGTATTGCGCCCCGACGTTGTCCGTCGGAATCGGCACCTGCGAAAAATCGTAAAGCAGATTGTTGGTCAGGATTTGAAGCGGTTGCATCGGCAGAAAAGGAAACCACGCGCTCGCGCCGAGCACGCTGAACATGTTGCCAAAATTGGAACTCGCGCCCATGCGGATGTATTTGACGATGTTCGCAAACACTTTGCGGCCTTCGAGCACGCCTTCTTCGAGCACCATCAAACTTTTCTCCAGCAGAATCATGTCGGCGGATTCCTTGGCGATGTCCACGGCGGTGTCCACGGAAATCCCCACGTCGGCGGCGCGGAGCGCCGGCGCGTCGTTGATGCCATCACCCATAAAGCCGACGACGTGTTTGTTGCGTTGCAGCGCCTGCACGACGCGCTTTTTGTGTGCGGGCGAAAGGCGGGCGAACACATCCAGCGTTTCCACCTCTTTGGCCAGTTGCTCATCGGTCAAATTTTCCACCTGGTTGCCGAGCAGGATTTTTTCGGCGTGAATGCCGACTTCGCTGCAAACCTTGCGCGTAACCAGGTCGTTGTCGCCGGTCAACACCTTGACGGTGACTCCGTGCTGCCGCAGGGCTTCGATGGCTTTGGACGCGGTGTCCTTGGGCGGGTCGAGAAACGCCAGGTAGCCGGTCAAGACAAGATGGCTCTCGTCGGCTTTGGAGAACATGGTCTGCTGGCCCAGTTTCTTGGTGGCCACGGCCAGCACGCGGAAGCCGTCCTCGCTCAATTCATTGACTTGCTGTACGAGATCACCGACCAGGACCGGTTCCATCGGGAAAATCTCGCCCTCGCTCTCAAAATGGGTGCATTTGGCGAAGACCGCCTCCGGCGCACCCTTGGTCAGCAATTGCCGTTCGCCATCCGGGCGTTCGATGGCCACGGACATCATGCGGCGCGAAAAGTCGAACGGGATTTCGTCCACCATTTTGTATTTTTCAATGCCGAGTTCCTTGTGCAGTTCCTTGTAACGTAGGACCGCGCGGTCGAGGACATTTTTCAAGCCGGTCTGGAAATGGCTGAGGAGGTAGGCGTCACGCAGCACCGCTTCGCTCTCGTTTTTGAACACGTCGCAGTGCAGTTCGAGGATGACGTGGTCAATGGTCAGCGTGCCGGTCTTATCGGTGCAGAGCACGTCCATGGCGCCGAAGTTCTGGATGGAATTGAGCCGCTTGACGATGACCTTCTTTTTTGACATGGCCAGCGCACCTTTGGAAAGGCAGACCGACACAATCATCGGCAGCATTTCCGGCGTCAGGCCGACGGCGATGGCGAGGGCGAACAGAAAAGTGTCCTTGCCCCAACTGTGTTTGGTGAGGCCGTTGATGAAAAACACCATCGGTGACATCACCACCATGAAACCAATCATCAGCCAGGTGAATTTTTTCACGCCCCGGTCAAACGCCGTTTCGACTTGCTGGCCGGCGAGGCTGCTGGCCATCTTGCCGAAATAAGTCTGCGGGCCGGTGGCGACCACGACCGCCGTGGCTGCGCCGCTTTCCACGCTCGTACCGAGAAAGCAGAGGTTCGTGTGTTCGATGGCCGAGACATTGGTGCGGGAATCGCGTGCGTCGGTTTTTTCGACGGGCAGAGACTCGCCGGTCAACGTGGCCTGGATGATGAACAAATCCTTTGCCGTCAGCAGCCGCACATCGCCGGGAATCATGTCCCCGGCGGAAAGTTTCACCACGTCGCCGGGAACGAGTTCCTTGAGCGGAATTTCCTTCGGCCCCCCATCGCGCAACGCCGTCGCGGTGACTTTGATCATCGCCTTGAGTTTGGCCGCGGCGTTGTCGGCCTTCGTTTCCTGAATGAGCCGCAGCGACAGTGCGAGCAGCACCATCGCCAGCATCACGGAGCCCCCGATGTAGTCGCTCGCGTCCGCCGCCGTCGCAAAAGTGAAGATGGCAAGAACCGTCAGCAGGATGACCAACGGATTGCGCGAGGCAATCCAGAGCCGCTGCAGCCAGCCGTGTTTTTTTTCCTGGGCGACCTCGTTTGGGCCGAAGACTTCCAGCCGCTCGGCGGCTTCCGCCTCGCTCAAGCCCGCCGGCGACGTGTTGAGTCGTTGCAGGATTTCGGCAGCTTCATGGGTCGCCGCGTCGCGCAGCAAATCGTTCGCACGCTGGCCGTTGGTTTTTTTTTCAACGGGCATAAATTTTTAGACGGCGTATCGCTCCAAAACCGTAAGCAGTGAGCGCAAATGATGGCGGCTCTCGGACCGGCTGGCGGTGCTTTCGATGCACTCGCGCATGTGGGACTCGATCACCTTTTCGCTGAACGATTTCAGCGCCTGCCGGGCCGAGACGACTTGCATCAGCACATCCGAGCAATCAACGTCGGCTTCCACCATTTTTTCAATGCCCTCAATCTGGCCTTTGATTTTCCGCAGGCGGACGGCCAATGCCCGTTTCTCAAGACCGGGGCGAACGTATTTGGCTTTCATGCAAAAAATTTAACATTTTTCACCGGGCGCGCCACGCCAAAAAGAGGCGCTTGACGCAATATGGGGGGTAGGGGTATATGGCTGCGTGATGTTTGTCAACCCCACTTTGTCGCCGTTCCTGAAAAGCCGCCCGGCCATCGCAGCGTTTGCGCTTTTCGGGGCCGCCCCGCCCGCAGCAGCAGACGTTGCCACAAATTCACCGCCCGTTCTGGCAGCCGTCAGGCAGCCATCCGACGAACAGGATTGGAACTGGCATGTTCAAAACACCGACATCGTGCAGGGCTATCCCGGCTTTCCGGCGAAATATTCCGGCCCGAACAGTTTACCCGACGGCGGCGAGACCCGCGAAACGGTTTCGCTGGATTTGACGGCTGGAGTCCGCTTGTGGCGCGGCGCCGAGGCGCACATTGATGGGATGATGTGGCAGGGCTTCGGCGTGAACGACACTCTCGGAGTGGACGGCTTTCCCAACGGCGAGGCGTTCAGGTTGGGCACGGCTGTTCCCAACCTGAACCTTCCGCGCCTGTTCATCCGCCAGACCATCGGCTTCGGCGGCGAACAGGAAGACGTTGAAGACGATCAACTCACCCTCGCGGGCAAACAGGATGTTTCGCGGTTAACGCTCACGCTGGGAAAATTCAGTGCCAAGGATATTTTCGACAACAACACTTACGCCAATGACCCGCGCACGCAGTTCATGAACTGGGCGTTGATGGCCAACGAAGCGTGGGATTATCCGGCGGACGCGCTCGGGTACATCACCGGGTTCGCCGCTGAATTGAACCAGCCGGTGTGGACGCTCCGCTACGGATTTTTCCAGATGCCGCGCGTTTCCAACGGCTCGGCGCTGGATTCCCGCTTTTTGGAAGCCTGGGGCATGGTGACGGAGTTGGAACGCCGTTACGCCGTGAACCATCATCCCGGCACAGTCCGGTTGCTTGCTTATCTCAATCATGCGCACATGGGCAGTTATCAGGCGGCGCTTTCCGTTCCGGGTACGGACATCAACCAAACGCGCGCCTACCGTTACAAATACGGCTTCGGCCTGAACTGGGAACAGGAAATCGTCAAGAACGTCGGCGTCTTTTCGCGCCTCGGTTGGAGCGACGGGCAAAACGAAGCATGGGTGTTCAGCGACGTGGATTACACGGCGACAGCAGGCATCAGCATCAAAGGAGAGTCCTGGCGCAGGCCCGACGACACCTTCGGCCTGGCGGGCGCGGCCAATGGCCTTTCACAGGTTCATCAGGAATTTTTTGAGGCTGGCGGCACGGGCATTCTCGCGGGCGACGGCAGGTTGTCGTACGGCCGGGAAAAAATTCTGGAAACCTATTACGATTTCAAAATCTGGAAAACGGTTCATGCCACGCTGGATTATCAATTTGTGACCGACCCCGCCTTCAATCGTGACCGGGGCCCGGTGTCCATCTTTGCCGCGCGGCTGCACTGGGAGTTCTGAAACAACACCATTGCCGGACAACTTCATGCCGGAATGGTTTAGCCAGCCTTGTTGTGTCACGTTTCGAAACCGAGGGCGAAGGCGATTGCGGGAGGAATCGAACGAAGGGAACAAATGGTGAAACTGACGGATTCTGGCAGGAAGGGCTCAGGCAATGGTATCGCCGACAAAGATTTCCGTCCAACCGGCGAATACTCTGGGCCGGTCTTCGACGAAGCGCTCGTGATGTTCGGCCATTTTTACCAGGCGAGCGGCATTTTGCGGCAAACAGAGGGTCGTAAAGGGGCGTCCTGATTTCAGCTTCTCGCGGAATATCTGATATTCAACGCCGAGAATAAAAGCCAATTGAGGTGAAATATCCACTAACGTGGCATCATCCATGTCAAATGGCTCCACCAGTTCGTAGTTGCCCTTTTCCTGCATGCAACCGTTCAAAGCAGATTGCTTGCCATTTTCGCCGGCTTGACGCTTCGGGCGGAGCAGCCTATTTTCATATAGTTAATTCGGGGAGCCAACCTGTCTGTTGCGGCGGCCTGTGACCGCCGGCAACGGGTAAAGGCTGAGAGGGCGACGCGGGAGCGCCGCCGACCCGTTGAACCTGATCCGGATAATGCCGGCGAAGGGATGACGTGAATTCCTTTCCCGCGTTGTCCGATCTCGGCACATGACACCCGATACCTGTCAAATTTTATGATCGCGACCAAAGATTCGTTCGAACCTCACAGTTCTGAACAACTGCCCAAAAGCAAAAAGATTTACGTCGAAGGCCGGCTTCACCCCGACGTCCGTGTGCCCATGCGCGAAATCGAACTCGCGCCCACCAAATCCTACACCGGCGCCATCGAGCAAAACGAACCCGTGCGCGTCTATGACTGCTCCGGTCCGTGGGGGGATCCCGGTTTTCACGGCGATGTTGAACACGGCCTGCCGCCGCTGCGGCGTGAATGGATTTTGAAACGCGGCGACGTTGAGGAAGGCGATGGTCGTCCGGCCAAGCCAATTGACGACGGTTATCTTTCGGAAAAACACCGCGGGCTTGGACAGCCGCGTCGCCAGGATGAAACGCCGTTCCACCTCGACCAGACCGCCTTGCCTAAGCGGAAAATTCTACGCGCCAAACTCGGCAAGGTGGTGACCCAACTCGCCTATGCCCGCGCCGGCATCATCACACCGGAAATGGAATTCATCGCCATCCGCGAGAGTATGGGAAAGTGGAAGATGGAAGATGGAAGATGGAAGATGGCAAATCTATGCAGCGACCTCGTCCGAAACGACATTCAGAAGCAGCATGAAGGCTCAGCTCAATCCTCAATTCTTAATCCTCCATCTTCGCTGGTTCCGTCGGTATTTCAACGTTTTCCGCAGCGCATTCCCGCGCAAATCACCCCCGAGTATGTTCGTTCCGAAGTCGCCGCGGGCCGGGCCATCATCCCGTCCAACATAAATCACCCCGAATCCGAACCGATGATCATCGGCCGCAACTTCCTCGTGAAGATCAACGCCAACATCGGCAACAGCGCCGTCGCCTCGAGCATCGAGGAGGAGGTCGAGAAAATGCGCTGGGCCACCAAATGGGGCGCCGACACCGTCATGGACCTGTCCACCGGCAAGAACATCCACGCCACGCGCGAATGGATTCTCCGCAACTCGCCCGTGCCCATCGGCACCGTGCCGATTTATCAGGCGCTCGAAAAAGTCGGCGGCAAGGCCGAGGAGCTGACCTGGGAGATTTACCGCGACACCCTCATCGAACAGGCCGAGCAGGGCGTGGATTATTTCACCATCCACGCCGGTGTGCTGCTGCGCTTCATTCCGCTCACCGCCAATCGCATGACCGGTATCGTGTCGCGCGGCGGTTCCATCCTCGCCAAATGGTGCCTCGCGCATCATCAGGAAAATTTCACCTACACCCACTGGGACGACATCTGCGACATTATGGCCGCCTACGACGTGGCCTTCAGCATCGGCGATGGACTCCGTCCAGGGGCAATAGCCGACGCGAACGACGAGGCGCAATTCGCCGAGCTCAAAGTGCAGGGCGAACTGACCGAACGCGCCTGGGCCAAAGGCGTGCAAGTGATGAACGAAGGCCCGGGCCACATCCCGATGCATCTGATTGAGGAGAACATGCACAAGCAGCTCGAGTGGTGCCACGAAGCGCCGTTCTATACGCTCGGGCCGCTCACCACCGACATCGCGCCCGGTTACGACCACATCACCAGTGGCATTGGCGCGGCGATGATTGGCTGGTACGGCTGCGCGATGCTCTGCTACGTCACGCCCAAGGAACACCTCGGCCTGCCGGACAAGAAAGACGTGAAAGACGGCGTCATCGCCTACAAGATTGCCGCGCACGCCGCCGACCTGGCCAAAGGCCATCCCGGCGCGCAATACCGCGACAACGCGTTGAGCAAGGCCAGATTCGAATTCCGCTGGGAAGACCAGTTCAACCTCAGCCTCGACCCGGTGACCGCGCGCGAGTTCCACGACGAAACCCTCCCGCAGGAAGGCGCCAAAACCGCGCACTTCTGCAGCATGTGCGGCCCGCACTTTTGCAGCATGAAGATAACAGAAGACGTTCGTAAATATGCGGAGGAACAAAAGGTATCCGAAGATGAAGCGCTGAAAAAAGGGATGGAACAAAAGGCTCGCGAATTTGTGGAAAAAGGGTCAGAAATATACGCCAAGGCATGAACGCGCCGCATTTTCTTGTCGCGCCGAAGCCTTTTGGCGAAGGCGGATGCTCGATGAAAATCACCGAAGACGTCCGCAAATACGCAGCGGAACAGGGGATCGCCGAGGAAGAAGCCATCAAAAAAGGCATGGAAGCCAAGTCGAAGGAGTTCGTGGAAAAAGGCGCTGAGGTTTACGCGAAGGCGTAGTTTCAGACATGAATTCCGCATCGCATGATTTTCCACATCATCTTGGCGTGCTGCGCGAGCGGATGTTGCACCCGACGGATTACGAACTGGCGGTAAATTATTTCCTGGAAGAGTTCGCCGGTGACGCGGCGTTTGTCCGCGCATCGGACCGGGAGCCAATGCCGCATCTCGTCGCCGTGTTGGGCAATGTGGTTTCAAAGGCGTTGGGCCGGGAGGCCAAATTGGAGGGCGCCTTGGTGTCGTATCTGCGCGAACACCGGTTTGTCCACGGAAACGCCCAGGCGGACGGGCGCGTCGTGTTGTTCTTCTATTTTCAGGACGCCGACACAGGCATGGTGATGGTCATTCCGGGAATCCGCGGGCAGGGAGACATGGCACGTTTTCATCTCACCGGCGGATTGCCTGACCCGCAACAGAATTGAATTCAACCGGAAGTTTACGCCGGCGCCTGAATCTGGTAACCATCGGTCATCTTTGCTTTTCGATCTTTACCTCATCCTCCCCGTCCTTCGGGGAGTGTGTAGAAGCTTTCCGGCATCGCTTGATCTCTTTCTTGATAAGCTCGCGGTCGGTGGTGAGGGCGAATCGGCCGTCTTCCGGCGTAACTTCGCGCGGCAGGAATTGAAGACGATGCTGCAACTCCTCGGGTGCGGTGAGCGTGATAAATTGCTTCTCGGCATCGAATTTGACCTGCACTGGCTGGTCGCGGCGGATGTAATCAATCGCTTCCTTGAAAAGGCAAGCCGGGCGGGGGTTCCCCACGCCGGGAAATCAACGGCACCTCAACTACGCCTCGGTCCATGTCCTCGGAACCAATACGGACCTTCGCCTTTTCTGCAGCAGATACCACTGCCGTTTTGATTTCGCCTGGAGGCGTTCTCCGTAATCGGTCCGATTCTGCTACCTCCAAGAAACCGGCTTCTGGTTCTACTTTTTCAAGCTTTACCCAATTTTTCTGCGTCACTTCGTATCGGCCCGTTTTTATCCAATGGATCATGGTCCTGGACAATTGCATGGCCTTATCACACTCAACGCTGTTGCGTGTGCTCCCACAGCGAACGAATTTCTCCACAGTTTTTTTGCATTGCATCGTCCACACGCGCGTCAAGGTTATCTCATGCACTTTAGCTGCGAAAAAGAATGGCGGTCAGTCGAATGTCGTGCTGAAGCAACGTGTCTGCATTGCGGGACAAACCGAGGCTCGGTGTTTGCAAAAGGAGACAGAGCAGAATTGCCCTGTAAATAATCTCAGCCCCAGCCCTCTCTGCGCTTTTTCACGACTGGATTGAATCCGTGCCATTCGTGTCCATCCCTGATTTGAATTCCGGTTTCCGGGTTCACGCCTTGTCGCTTGGCTTGGATTTTACGCCGAGTTGCCTTTCCAGTGCCGCGACGCGCCTGAGCAATTCGGGCAGATGTTGAATGGCAATAAGCTGGCGTTTGGTGTTCCGGTCCGGTTGCGCGGGAATTCCCAGCCATTTCCCACCGTCGGGAATGTCGTGCATCACACCCGACTTGGCCTCGACAGTGACCTGGTTGCCAATTTTCAGATGCCCCGCAATGCCGACCTGCCCGGCGAGGATCACGTAATTGCCCAGCCTGGTGCTGCCGGAAATGCCGACCTGCGCGATGACAATGCAATGCTCGCCGATTTCCACGTTGTGCGCGATTTGAACGAGGTTATCAATTTTCGTGCCCTTGCCGATGATGGTGGAGCCGAGCGCCCCGCGGTCAATCATTACACCGGCGCCGATTTCGACATCGTCACCGATGATGACGTTGCCGATCTGCGGCACCTTGCGATGGACGCCGCCGTCCTGCACGTAACCGAATCCGTCGGAACCAATCACCGTGCTCGCGTGAACGCGGACGCGCCGGCCGATTTCCGTGCGCGGATAAACCGTCACGTTCGGGAACAAGTTCACGTCCTCACCGAGTTTGGAATCGTCGCCGACGAAATCACCGCCTTGCAAAACCGACCGTGCGCCGATTTTCACACGCTCCCCGACAGCGCAATGCGGTCCGATGTGCGCGGTTGGGTCAATGTGCGCGGTCGCGGCGACGACCGCCGAGGGATGTATGCCGGCGGCGTAGGTGCGTTCCGGAAAAAACAAGGCCATGGCCTTGGCGAAGGCGATGCGCGCGTTCGGCACGCGGATTAAGATTTTGTGCGTGGATTTGAACCGTTCATCCGCGATGACGGCGGTGGCGGCGCTTTGTTCGGCGCGGACGAAGTAATCCTCGTTTTCGGCGAACGTCAGGTCGCCGGCCTGGGCGGATTCGGCGGGCGCAAAGTTTTTCAGGACGGCGTTTTTGTCGCCAACCACTTCGCCATCAACGTGTTTTGCGATTTCTGAGGCGGTAAAAGGCATATTTTTGTTTAACGGTTGTCCGTTGACTTGGTCGTCAAGGCTCACTATAAAGACAGGCGCATCCAGTTCAACCCCAAGTTTATGGCCAAAACCTTGCGCGTCGGGCTGATCGGCTACCGCTTCATGGGCAGGGCGCATTCCAATGCGTGGCGGCAGGCGCCGCGCTTTTTCCCGCTCAAGGCCAACATCGAGCTGCACACCATTTGCGGACGCAACACCTCCGGAGTGCAGGCCGCGCGTGCCCACCTCGGCTGGCAGCACGCCACGACTGACTGGCGCGAAATTGTCGAGTCACCGCTGATTGACATTGTGGACATCGTCACGCCAACGAATTGCCACGCGGAGATGGCGGTGGCCGCGGCGAAAAACGGGAAACATGTTTTGTGCGAAAAGCCGCTCGCGATGAACGTCAAGCAGGCCGAAGCGATGTTCGCCGCCGCGCAAAGGGCGAAGGTCGTCCACATGGTCTGCCACAACTACCGGCGCATCCCGGCGATTGCGCTGGCGAAGCGGATGATGAGCGAGGGCACGTTGGGTCGGATTTACCATTTTCACGCCCGGTACGCGCAGGACCGGCTGGCCGACCCGGAGTTTCCGCTCGACTGGCGCCTGCAAAAGGAGACCAGCGGCAGCGGGGTGCATAGCGACATCAACTCGCACATCATTGACCTCGGTCGTTATCTCGTCGGTGAATTCAAGGAAGTCTGCGGGTTGCTGAACACGTTTGTACCGGAGCGTCCGCTCGCGGATGCGCTGGCCAAGGGGGCGCGGAAAATGGGCAAGGTCACCGTGCCGGATTCGGCAATTTTCTTCGGGCGGATGGAAAACGGTGTGCTGGCAAATCTTGAAGCGACACGCTACGCGTTAGGCCGCAAAAACCACATCGCCATCGAAATCAACGGCAGCAAAGGCTCGATTTATTTTGATTTCGAGGACATGAACCGGCTGAAATTTTACAACGGCGACGACCCCAAAGACCGCCGCGGGTTTCGCGACATTCTCGTGACGGAGCGTGACGGTGTGCAACCGTACGTCGGTCATTGGTGGCCACCGGGGCACGGCATCGGCTACGAACACACGTTCATTCATGTGGCCGCCGATTTTGTGAACGCCTGCGTGGAGGGCAAACCGGTGCACCCGACTTTCGAGGACGGTTTGAAAAACCAGCGCGTGCTCGCGGCCGTTGAGGAATCCTCGCAAAAGGGCAAGTGGGTGAAGTTGTAAATACAGCCGGTGGTGTCCCCGTGAAAAGCGCATCGCCATCCGCTCACCCTGTTTCATCAAACTGACACCACCCCGCTCTTCGCTCATTCTTGCCTCAAGCCTTGGATTTCGACTACACTCAGCCTTTGCTTAGCTGAACCATGCCAACAACCCCGCTCAATGAAATTGTTCCGGTCCTCCAGGTGGCCATCGGGCCGGTGATCCTCATCTCCGGCGTTGGTCTGCTGCTGCTCACGATGACCAACCGGCTCGGCCGCGCCATAGACCGCGCCCGGCAACTGAAGGGCGAACTGCCGGAACGCACCGAACAGGACCGCCAGCAGGTCCTGGCGCAGGTCGCCATCATTTACAGGCGCGCGCGGGTGATCCGTTTGAGCATCACACTGGCCGCGCTCAGCGCGTTGCTGGCCTCGGCACTCATCATCGTGCTGTTCGTAACCGCGTTACTGCACTCCGAACAGGCAATGCTGGTCAGCATCATTTTCATCGCGTGCATGGCTTCGCTCTTTGCATCACTGGTCGCGTTCATCTGCGACATCAACCTCTCGCTGCACGCGCTCAAGCTCGAACTGGAAAATGTGAAGCCGGATGCCGGTTGAATGCGCCCGGTCGCCTGGCGATTTGACCTGGCTGCGCTTCTTCAAGTCACAGGCAGATTTGTTTTGTGGTGACAAATTTATTCAGCTGGTGAGGTGGGCGGAATGGAACGCGGCCGGCGCGGATCAGAGCGGAGCGCGGTGCGTGGAAATTGAGCGGATGGTTGCGCGGAGGCCGGGCGCGGAAGTTTCTACCTCAGCCGCCAGGTGATGCGCGCCTTGTTCAAGTCGTAGGGAGACATGTCCATTTTCACGCGGTCGCCGACGGTCAGGCGCACCCAGCGCTTGCGCATCTTGCCGCAGATGGTGGCCAGCACAAGGTGCTTGTTGTCCAGTTCCACCCGGAACATTGTTCCGGGCAGCACGGTCATGACGCGCCCTTCGACTTCAATGTGTTCTTCTTTCATGGACTGGTTGAGTTTACCGGATCGGCTGGCAACCGCAACACCCGACCGACCGGTGAACGGAACGTTCCCGAATAAAAAGGCGGGGCCCGGTTCACCCGAACCCCGCCGTGAAATCTCAAACGCGATTAGTAGCGATTGCGACTGCCGCCGTATTCACGACGGCCACCGCCACCGCCACCGGGCGCGCGCTCTTCGCGCGGCTTGGCGACGTTCACCGTGAGGGCGCGTCCGCCCAGTTGCGAGCCGTTCAGCGCCGCAATGGCCTTCTGCGCCTCTTCGGCGGTGCCCATGGTGATGAAGCCAAAACCGCGGGGACGGCCGGTGACCCGGTCAGTCATCAGGTTGGCTTCAACGACGGTGCCGTGCGCCGCAAAGGCGTCCTGCAGGTCGTTTTCAGTGGTTTCGAAGGAAAGATTTCCTACAAACAATTTATTACTCATGTGATGTTTAACTGTGAGATCAACCGTTGCTCTAGCCAGACTGTTCCCGTTAATCGGATTTCAAATCATCACTGAACTGAGTTCACTTGAAGATTCACCATGCCGTGGAAGCGTTAAGCTATCTAACAGACCTCTGCAATATCGCTGATTCCGCCGCAATAGCAACAACAATCGGCAACTTTTTTGGGGACTAATCAGGACGCCTCGCCCTGGTCCGCCCGCAGATAAATTTCTTTTCTCCCGGCACAAATGTCGGGAAACTCAATCAATGAATGTATTCCTGACGGGTGGAACGGGTTTCATCGGTTCGTATGTGGCCATGGAACTTGTGAAACATGGACATCACGTCACCATCCTGGCCCGCAACCGCAACAAGGTGCCGGAACTCAACAAAATCAGCGCGCTCGAAATCGTGCCGGGCGACATCACCGATCGCAAGCTGCTCGAACACCTGGTCGCCGGAAAGGATGCCTGCATCCTGGTCGCGCTGAACTACACGAAAAAAACCGGATGGGAAGTTCTCCTCGACGACACGCTCCCGACCGTGTTCCTGTCCGACGCGGCGGCGCAGGCGAAAGTGAAACACTTTATCTACACCTCGTCCACGGCGGCGAATGACAGCCTTTACATGGGCGGACGGGACGAAGCCGAGAAAGATCTCAAAAGTGTCACCGCCACCACGAAGCAGCATCCGGCGACGTTCTATGGCGCAACCAAGGCGGCCAGTGAAAATTTTGTCACCGCGCAGTCTCATGTTTCCCCGATGCGGGTCAACATCATCCGCCCGGGCTATGTGTTTGGAAATCCCGTGGTCCCGGGAGGCAGCATTCAGGGCGACACGCGCTTTCGCGACATCGTGAGATGCGCCGTGCAGAACAAGCCCATCTCCGTCATCAAGCATGACGGAACGCAATTCATCTGGGCGGGTGACCTGGCGCAGCTCTACGTGAAAGTCCTGCACGGGAACATGAACCGGAAGACGTATCTCGGCCTCTCCCGGAAATTTGTCTCGTGGCATGACATTGCGCGGGCGGCGGTGGAGAAGACCGGTTCGAAGAGCCGCGTGGAGCTGGTGGACAAAGGTTGGGAGGAGAATGGGCTTTATTGGGATGTCTCCGGGATGAAAAAGGATTTCGGCCTCAAGTTCGATCCCTGGGAAAAAATTCTGGAACACCTCGATCATTACATCGCGCTGGAAAAGCGGCAGTGACCGGGAGCCACAGGTGAAGGTTTGACAATGATTTCAGCGTTCATAGCTGCAGACAAAACAAACTCATTTCGTATGCGGCAGGCCAACCCGAACCGACGCCGTCCAAGGCGGGCGAATGAACAGGATCAGATCACGCAACGCGCGCGTGCCTGAAAAAACGCCACGGCTCGAAAATCGCTGCGCATCACCGATTCTGATCGCATCACGCAACAGAGGCCCGGCGGTCTGGGCGCTTCGTGGCTAAGGCAGGTCGCCGTTCCGGACAGGGCGCATATTCGGATCGGATCCCATGATCAAGTGCAATTCTCCGCCTTGAATAATTTCATGATGTGTGATCCAGGTCCGGCTTTCATCCGCACCATTTAATTGGCGGTTGTGAACATACACATTGCTTTCATTATTGAAAGAAGCGGTGATGACAAATGTCTTTTCTTGAGGTAGATGCAAGGTGATTTTGGGAAACAGTGGGCTGGTGAAGATGTAGGTAGGCGTGCCTGGACAGAGTGGATAAAGGCCGATGGAACTGAGTATATACCAACTGGCCATGGAACCATTATCCTCATCGCCGGGAAACCCTTGTTCACTTGAATTGAACATTTCTGCACAAACGCGTCGGGTCCAATATTCCGTTTTCCAAGGTTGGCCAATGGCCGCGTAGAGATAAAGAACGTGAAATACCGGCTGGTTGCATTGAGCATACTGTCCAAATCCGGCATTGGCCATCTCCCTCATTTCGTGAATGACTTGCTTGTAACCGCCAACATGAAAAACGGGTGGCAGACCCAACATTTGGTCCAATTTTGAGGCGAGCTTTTCCGGACCGCCCGATAAGTTTGCCAGGCCGGCTGGATCCTGGGGGACAAACCAGCTGCTTTGCCAAGGGCCGCCCTCCGCATAAGGGCCGCCCCAGGCAAACTGGTCAAAGGGCTCAACCCAGTTACCATCGGCATTTTTGGGGCGCATAAAGCCAACGCTTGGATCCCAGAGAAGGCGATAATTTTGTGCGCGCGCCATGAGTATCTTATAATCGTCAAGGTGGTTTTGCTGTTTGGCGATCTGCGCTACGCACCAATCATCGTATGCATAGTCCAGACTGGTTGAAACGGCGTACTGACTCGCACCATCCGGGACGTAACCGAGTTTGAGATAATCAGCCAGACCTCTCCTGACCAGTTCACCCCGGCTTGGCGGCTGAAAAGCACTTTGTCGCAGCGACTGATAAGCCTTCGCCACATCAAAACCTGTATTTCCCTTGACGATGGCATCCGCAAAAATCGCGGCGCAGTGCTGACCGATCATGCAATCGCGATAGCCCGGGCTGGGCCATTCCGGAAGCGTTCCGCCCTCCACCGCGGCGTTCACAAATCCCTGAAGTATTTCGTTGAGTTGTGAAGGATAAAGAATCGTAATTAAGGGAAAAGTGGTTCGGAAGGCATCCCAGATGCCGATGTCTCCATAAAGCACGCCTTCATGTATCTTGCCATCATAGGGGCTATAATGCAGAGCTTTTCCGGCGGCATCCAACTCGTAGAGACGGTGAGGAAACATCTGGGCGCGGTAAAGACAGGAGTAAAACGTCTTCTTCTCGTCCCCGCTGGCCTCAATCCCAATCCGGCTAAGATTGAAGTTCCATGTTTTCTGAACCCGCGCATGAACAGCATTGAAACCTCCGTCTGTTTCCGCTTGCAGATTCTGCTCGGCTTGTTCCCAACTGATCAGCGAGGTTCCCACCCGTAATTCCACCGGATCGTTCGGTGCGGTTTTAAATTCCACGTAGGCGCTTACATTATCACCCTTCCCGGAAGATCCACCGCTCGTGGTTTTATTAATTAAGATATCGGCCTTGTCGATATTTCGATCCAGCCTGATGACGAAGTACGAGGCAAAATCCCCGGCAACTCCTCCACTATTGGCCCGGCTCAACCCGCGAATGGTGCGCCCATCCATCCTGATTTCAGATCCCCCACAAGCGTTTAGAATCAGCCTGCCGGACCGTCCATGATGGAAGGTGAATCGAAACACCGCACACCTTTCTGAAGCGGTCAGTTCGGATGTGATTTGGCCCTTTTTGAGATCCAGTTTTTCATAGTCGGGCCGCAAAATAGATGTTGCCGTATCGTATTCGGACATCCGGGCTTCGGCGTCCATTTTCAAATCGCCGGCCTGAGGCATTAATACGAATTGACCGTAATCGCCGATCCAAGGGCTGGGCTGATGCGTCGCTCGAAATCCGTCAATTCTTCCGTCCGGTTGGAAGAACCAATTTCCGGCCTGATTTTCAATAGACCAATCAATCATTCCCCAAGGCACACCCACCAGCGGAAGCGTATTGCCATGAGACAAATTAAAATGTGAATCGGTTCCCTGAAGGATGTTAACATAATCAAGCTCGCCACGCTCCTCAGGGGATTTTATACCGCCGGCTCGAACCGGTAGATGAAAAAAAAGTCCCAGGAAAATGAGAGCGCACACTCTATTCATATTGAGATCGGCACAATTGTTTGCGTACAAGCTATCAATCTCCAATGCCTTGGAGAATTGTTTTTTCGTTAACAACTCCCGGCTGTTTGCGAGAAGCGACATGCAAGGATGGTTGGCTTACCCGGCCGCTTACGCTGCCAGGCAACGACAAACCGCTTCGGTTCGTCCGGGATGAACCAGGCCTGCGGGTTTGTTTGCCCAAGGAAAAACCCTGCGACCACGCTTTCGCATTCAAGATTGCCGGCGCCGTGGCCGCTGGCAACCGACAACAGCCGTTTACCGGCGGAACAGTTTGGCAAAAGCCGGGCGGTTTCAGAGAAATGGAGTTGCTGCGGGCTGGAGCGCAACGGCTCCTTTACATGGACCACGGTTCCGCATGAATATCGGTCTCGTCGGACCAGCGGTACTGCAGTTTAACGATGTCTTTTACGATGTTTTCGGGCAATGGCTTGAGGTTGTCTTTGGCCGCGAGGAATTCCTTGAAATTCCCGGGACGGCTGGTGGCTCCGACGGTGGCGCGGACCTGGGGGAAACTGTGGGCAAAGCGCATGCAGAACTCCGTCCAACTCTTGATGCCGGAGCGTACAAAGATGGGAGCCACTTCCACCGCCCGCTTCTGCAGGTAATCCTTCCAGGCAGCGCCCGGAACGTCCCGCAGCCGGTGCACGTTGCCGCCGGAAACAGTGCGCAGGGCGATAACGGGTTCGTTTCGTTTCCGGAGCAAATCCCACAGCTCGTTGGAGGCAAATCGCTGCAAAGGGTTCAGGTAAAAAATGACGCCGTCAACAATGCCTTCCGGGTATCCGCCACGCAACGCCTTGAGCGCCACGTCGGAGGTCCAGGGGAACACTTCGAGTACGAAACGCCGCACCAACCCTTCCTGCTTGAGACGGGAAAACACCTTGTAACAATCCCCTCCGCGCACAAAATCATCGGCCAGTCCGCCGCCCAGGCAGAGTTGGCCGAGTTCAATGCCATCCACTCCCAGCGGCTCGAGATTCTGGCGAATGACCGCCCGCAATTCCTCCGTCGTGGCCGCGATCAATTTGACAATCAATTTGGGAACTTTGGCGCGGGCCTGGTCGAACGCCGCCCGCAGCACCTCAAGGGTATTGCCATAGGTGTGGCTGGTGTGAAACCAGATGCCCGCATCCATGGCGACACGCGCCATGCGCACACGGTCATCGAAAGGGATCTGGCTATCACCCAGCCGCGTCGTCCCATAGATGTAGGGCGGGAGATCGGCCAGCAAGGCTGATTTGGCGGTGGAAGTGGTCTGGAGCATGTCTCAAGTCTTTCCGCAAACCGCGACGTCGCGGTTCGTCCGGCGCCTTTTCCGGCGCGGCCATCCGATACTAGGATTTGCTCAATGGAATGTCCATAAGCGTTTGTGGCGTGACTCCTCCACTGTGTATCGTGCGCAGGGAGTTGCCGGTCGTGGATTGCCGGTGGTTGATATGTGTTCGTCGCCCTCCCGCGGTTCGTTCAGGCAAACATCCCGACCGCAGTTAATTGCGCCGCCCTTGACTTTCCGGTTACCATCGCCGTATGGAAAAGAACCGGCTCGAAGCCTTCAGCGACGGCGTGCTCGCCATCATCATCACCATCATGGTGCTGGAATTAAAGGTGCCGTCGGGCTCGGACATCACAGTGTTGAAGCCCTTGCTTCCGGTCTTTCTGACCTACGCGTTGAGCTTCATTTACCTCGGCATCTACTGGAACAACCATCACCACTTGCTGAAAGCCGTCCACAAGGTGAACGGCGCGATGATGTGGGCAAATCTTCATTTGTTGTTCTGGCTGTCGCTCTTTCCGTTTGTCACCGGCTGGATGGGGGAAAATCACTTCATGCCGGTGCCCACGGCGCTGTACGGCGCGGTGTTGTTCCTGGCCGCCGTCGCCTACTTCATTTTGCAGAATATCATCATCGCTGTGCAGGGCTGCGATTCCAAATTGGCGGCGGCCATCGGTCGCGATTTCAAAGGCAAGCTGTCTCCTGTTCTCTACGCCATCGCCATTCCGGTATCGTTCTTCCGGCCATGGATTGCGGGCTGCATCTACGTGTTCGTCGCGTTGATGTGGCTCGTTCCCGACCGGCGCATCGAACGCGTCGTAAACGAATCCGGGCCCCCGACGCACTGATTGCGGCAAACTTTTCGAACACGCTGTGTCCGTCGCCTTTATTGGGCTCGCCACCGACCGCTGCATCGGCGCGTCCGGTGACGCAGGAGCAGTCGGGACGAACCGAAAAATAAAAAGGCGGAGTCCGGTTTTCACCGAACCCCGCCCTGAAGTCCAAAATGAATCAGTAGCGTTCGCGACGACCGGCACCGCTACCGCCGTATTCACGGCGACCGCCGCCGGCCGGACGTTCTTCACGCGGCTTGGCCACGTTGACCGTGAGGGCGCGGCCGCCCAGTTGCGAGCCGTTCAACGCCTCGATGGCTTTTTGCGCTTCCTCGGCGGAGTTCATGGTGATGAAACCAAAACCGCGCGGACGGCCGGTTTCCCGGTCCATCAACAAGTTGGTTTCCACGACCGTGCCGTGCGCGGCAAACGCGTCCTGCAGGTCGTTTTCGGTGGTGTCAAAGGAAAGATTCCCGACAAATAATTTACTGCTCATATGATGTTTTACTGTCCGACAAACCGCACTTTCCACAGACTGTTCCCGAACGTCGGGTTTAAAATCATCACTGAACCAGGTTCACTTGAGGATTCACCATGCCTTGAAAGAGACAAGCTATCTAACAGACCAGTGCAGTGTAACAGGTCCAGGCAGGATAGCAACACCTATCGGCAACTATCTTTGGGCAATAATCCTGAGGATTCCGTCGTTTCTCATTCCAACCCGATCGCTGCCTTTGCCGGGCGATTTTGCGTCCATCATTTACAATGACCGCCCCGGCAGGCATGCTGGGCGTCCCTTCGGAGAAACTGACATGCCGCAGGTGAATCAACCCGCAGAAGAAAATCAAAATTATGGGCGATAGATCCCCGAAGTCGAACCAGAAGAAATCGAACCAGAAACAGGCCAAAGCCAACAGCGCCGACCAGATGAAAAAATCGGCCATCGCCGCCAAGCAGGCCCCCGGCAAGAAAAAGTAACCGGCTGCGCATCGCTGTCTCTCCTGCCACGGAAACCGGAGGGACAAATTACCTCCCCAAAACCATATGGCGGTGAAACTGCAGCAAGGCCAGGTCTGGAAGCAGGGCAAGGAATATATCCGCATCGTGCGGTTGGAACGGCTCGAAGTGGAATATAAATCCCTGACCAGCCTCGCCAGCAAGGCCGGCACGAAAACCATCACCAGTAAAAAGGATTTCTGCCGCCTGCTCAAGGGCGCGCATTTGTTATCAGCCGGCAAAAATCTCCGATGGCAGAGTAATTTCGGAACTGGAATCGCCCGTCCCGCGCGCTGTCACTGCCTTGGCTGCACCGGGAAAATGTCGCCGGCCCCTTGAAACCTCGATTTTTTTCTGGCAGCTAAAGGCGCACCGATCACTCGCGCCAGCTTACTCCGCAGATCCGCCCGGATGCTCTTTGAAGAACTTCACGATCAACGCCGGCGCGGCGGGGTTGAATTGATGCCCGCCCGGGAAAATGCACGTGACCAGCGGTGTGCCGTCTTTTGACGGGTAGATCGTGCATTGTTTGTCCCACGGTTCGCCGGTCGCCGCGCAGCCGTTGACCTTGCGCACGGCAGCCATCGTGCGTTGCTGCCACGCGAATTTCACCAGCGGATCGTTCTGTCCACCGAGAATCAGCGCAGGCGTGGGCGTAAGCTTATCGGCATACCTGGCCGCTGCGGAGGACGGCGCGACGGCGGCAAAAACATCGCCTCGCGCCAGCCACAGCAGATAGGTAAAACCGCCTCCGTTGGAATGGCCGGTACAGTAAATGCGTTTCGCGTCCACGTCATAATCCCGTTTGAGCCGCGCGAGGACGGCGTCGAAGAATTTGAGATCACGATCTCCCTGATCGCCGATGGCCGTCTGCCAGCCGGAACGATTCCCTTGTGAATCGGTAAGCTGGCCGGGCGTGTCCAATCCCTGCATGTAAACCGAGATAGCTTCCGGCCACTGACGATCCATGGCGAAACTGCGGGCCGCCTGACGGGCATTGCCGCCATGACCATGAAACACGAAAACCAATGGTGTGCTGGTGGTCCTGGCCGTGGGCGGAACATAAACGAGCGCGGTGCGCGCCACGCCATCCACGGTGAATGAAATTTGCTGAAAACCGTCCGCCTCCGCACCGCGCGCCAATGGACTTGCCAACGCCAGCAATGAAACCAGCGGATACAATGACCTTTGCATACTTGTTAAGACGTGAAGGCGGATGAAATGTTACCGCCAGTTGGACGGCGTGGGCACCAGAAAGCCTGCTTCATAACGAAGACCTGAAACTCGAGCTGTTCCGGCTCAGGCGGCGGCCAGAGTTTGGATTGAAATTCATGGACGCGTATAACTTACACGAGCTTTTCAAATTCGCTGATGAACCGCCGCATGTCCTGGAGCAAGACGGCGTCGGGTTTGCAGCGCAGCACCATGCCGTCGAGATACATCAGGCTGCGGATGATGGCGAAGATGCCCTTCTCAAACGTCATTCCCGAATGCACGCCGAGCTTGATGGTTTGCATCATCTTCCGGGTAAGGCTGACTTGCGCAACGGTCGCACCGGCGAAGTCGGCGTAAAGCCGGATGAATTGCCCCCGGAACACGTCGAAGGCCGGGCCGGCCAGCTCGTGCTCGGACATGCGGTTCAGTGCGGCGGCGCAGCGCGGATAGTCGTATTCGGAAAGCGCCGCGAAGAATTCAAAAAGGCCGCGCCGGATTTTCGGGCCGACGCGCCCGATGTAGCCGGTGTCAATGAAGCAAAGTTTGTTACCCGTGAGCAATACGTTGCCCGGATGCATGTCCCCGTGAAATGTGCCGATGCAAAACATGTAGAAACCGTGAACGTGAAACAATTCGAGAAGCCGATCGTAACCCAACTCGCCGGTTTCCAGCAGCTCATCGAAGCTGCGGCCGGGAATGAATTCGGAAACCATCACATTCTCGTTGCACAGCGGCTCGTGCACGCGCGCGAAGGCGAGACACGAAAGATCAAATGTGTCGCGGTTTTGCTCGTAAATCGCGCGCAACGTTTTTTGACCGGCGACCTCGTGGCGTAAATCAAGCTCGCTCAACGTGTATTCCTCGATATCACCAAGGATGCCCACGGGATCACCGACCCGCCGGAGTTTGGGATAGAGAAAGGTGGCCAGGCGAAACAGGCGCTTGAGGCTGGCGACGTCCGCGATGAACCGGGCGCGCACATTCTTCTTGATGGCCTTGATGACGACGTCCTTGCCGGCCTTGAGCCGCGCGCGATGCACCTGACCGACCGAGGCGGATGCGAGGGCGGTTGGCTCGATGCTTTCAAAGTGGTCAAAGAACCCGGGAACCGCCGACGCGCGCAACAGGCCCAGAAAATCCTCCGAAGCAAGCGTGGCATTGCGGCGGTAGAGCCGGGCCAGATGCTCGCATTTTTCGCGGTCCAGGAAATCTATCCGCAACGCGTGAACCTGGCCGAGCTTCACCGCGAGCAGGCCAAGATGCTGAATCCAATCGAGGTCCGGCAGTTTGCCGCCGCGCCCGTAAATCGAGTGGATGAGCCGGCCGAATTGAATCCAGTTCATGGCCGGTCGGTCACACCTGGGTGTTCTTGGAGACGAACTCCACGCCGTAACGCCGCGCGATCAGGTTTGCCGCGATGCGGCCGGATTCGTAAATCGTCGGCAAACCGCTGCCGGGATGCGTGCCGCCACCGACGAGATAGCAGTGGTCCAACTCCTCGAATTTGTTGCGTGGGCGGAAATACAGCATCTGGTTGAGCGAATGCGCAAGATTGAACGTCGCGCCGAACTGGATGTTCATGTCCTGCCACGTCTGCGGCGTGAATACGATTTCTTCCCGGAGATGGCTCCGGAGGTCTGCCATGCCGGCACGCTTTTCCATCGCGGCGATGACCCGGTCGCGAAACGCGGATTTTTCCTTCGCCCAGTCGATCTTCGCCGTGCGGTTCGGCACCGGCACGAGGACATAGACCGCGGAATGGCCCGCCGGCGCGAGCGCGGGGTCGGTCACGCTGGCGTTGCGGACGTAGAACGAGAGGTCGTCGGACAAAATCTTGCGCTGAAAAATGTCACTGATGTTGCCCTTGTAATCTCCAGCGAAGAAGATCGTGTGGTGCGGCAGGTCATAGACCTTGTCGAGGCCGAGGTAGAGCATGAACGTCGAACATGAATACTCACGCGCGTCCACGTTTTCCGGGCTGTATTTCTTCAACGCGCCCGGCGGGACAAGATGTTTCATCGCGTAACCGAAGTCCGCGTTCAAAACCGTCTCGTCGGCGAAGGCCTTTTCGCCGCCCGGCAATTCCACCCCGCGCACGTTGCGGCCCTCGAGCACCAGTTGTTTCACCGGCGTGCCGAGGCGCAAATTCACGCCGAGTTCACGGCACACCTTCGCCATCGCCTCGGAGATTTCACTTAAACCGCCCATGATGTGATACACGCCGAACGCGTGCTCGACGTAAGGCAGAATCGCGAAGGCACCCGGACAATCCCACGCCGACATGCCGAGATACTTCGACTGGAACGTGAACGAGAGCTTGAGTTTGTCCTCCTTGAAATAATCGCCCAACACGCCCAGCAGCGAGCGGCCGAGCGAAAGATTCGGCAGCGCCTTCAACAAATCGCGCGTGAAATATTGCCGGATGGTGGCGTAGTCCTTTTGCAGGCACGGATACATCAAATGAAAGCGCCGCTTCTCGACCGCCATAAACTTGTCGTAGCCATCGCGGTTGCCGGGAAAATTCGCGTCTAGCTGTTGCAACATCGCCTCGCGCTCCGTCGTCGGTTCAAGCCGCACATCCTCGAACTGCAACCGGTACATCGGCTCGAGCTTTACGCACTTCAAATAGTCGCTGATGTGCCGTCCGGCCTCCTCGAACACCTCGTCCAGGATGAACTTCATCATCAAAAAAGTCGGGCCGGTGTCGAACTTGTAGCCGTTGCGCACGATCGCCGCGTTGCGACCGCCTACCCGCGACTCCTTCTCGAATACGGTGACCTTGAATCCCCGGTTGGCGAGCAACATCGCCGTCGTGAGACCCCCCGGTCCGGCGCCGACGACGATGACGTGTTTCTGCAAATCGTTTTGTTTGTTCAAGCGGAGAATATTCTAAACTGTCCAGGCTGATTATTCCAACAGCTTCCTGTTATCGAGAACGACGACGCCTGCCGGTCATTTTGGGGAAAGTGGCTTGAGAGAATGCAGATAGGCAACCACAGCCACGGCGTCCTCGTGCTCCAGCCGGAATTGCGGCATCGGCGGGCGCGACGCCTTCCCCACACCATTGATTCCTGTTTCAAAATACTTCACCGCCTGCTCGTCGTTGGTAAAGCCCGGCAGACCGGCAATCGCCGGCGCGGCCCCCGCCCATGGGCCGATGCCGGTTGGTTTAAAGCCCAGCTTTGCCCCTTCCAGCCAGTGGTCTTGATCCAGTTTGCCTTTCCAATCGCGCGCCGTGTGGCAGTCGGCGCACATCGCCACACGCTCGACCAGATATTTACCGCGCTGGATTTGCGCGTCGGCGGAGGGTTCCGCCCGGACCGGGCTGGCGATGCTTACGGTGAACAAAGCCAAAACGAGAGGAAGAAAGGTTTTGGATTTCATGGCCGGCTTTCTAGCGATTCGCCCAAACCGGAACAAGTGAAAACCGATTCCCAATGCGCTTCGGGATTGTCGATTGCACTGGTCGTCGCCGTCCTCGCGCCGTTTCTGCTCCGGCACACCGGGCAAATTTCTCCGGCCTCTTGAAGCCGTAATTTACGAAACCTCAGGTAAAATCCTGCGCGCGATCAAGCCGGCATTGTTCGTCGTTGACCTTGTCCATCCAGTCAACTTTTGGGCGGCCATTCCACGCCGGCCAGTTCCTTGGGCAACTGCTTCGGGTCAACCGGATAAATGAGCGACATGTCGGGTTTGGTCTTCGCGCCGGGCAGGAATTCAAGTTCCTCCGGAGCGCCGATGATGAGCCAGAGCACCTCGGCGTCGGTGTCGTTGAACACCTGGCGCAACTGGTCCGGCCCGACCAGCACGCCGCCGTAGCGCGGCACGGTCAACGTCTCGTTGCCCACGCGCAGGCGGCCCGTGCCTTCCAGCACGAAATAAAACTCCTCCGCGCGGATATGCTTGTGCAGCGTGTTCGCGCTCCGGGGTGGCAACCGCCAGAGCCGCGCGCCGAGATTCTCGCTCCCGGTGCGCTCCAGATAATCCGCGTTCGGGATGCGCATCAGGTTGGAAGGACGCCAGAAGAGATCTTCCGGCTTGATCAGAAAATAACCGTCTATCGTTTTCACGGACTCACTCATAACGCATCGCTCCATGATCGGCAAGTGGACGGAAAACAGAATGGGCAGAGCGGCAGCTCTGCCCGACCAAATCAAAAACCGTATGCGGAAGTGCCCCTCTGCCCAAACTTCCTGCCATTCAGAATGACTCGCGATCAGGCTTTGTATTGTTCGTCGCTGACCATTTCCATCCAGTCAACCACTTTGCCATCGAGGTTTTCCTGAATGGCGATGTGCGTCATGGCCGTGGTTGGTGCGGCACCATGCCAATGTTTCTCGCCCGGCGGAAACCAGATCACGTCTCCCGGCCGGATTTCTTCAATCGGGCCGTCCCAGCGCTGCGCGCGCCCGCAGCCCGCCGTCACGATCAGGGTCTGACCCAGCGGGTGGGTATGCCATGCGGTGCGGGCGCCGGGTTCAAACGTGACGATTGCGCCGGCAACACGCGCGGGATCGCTTCCCTTGAACGGTGAGTCAATGCGCACCGTGCCGGTAAACCAGTCGGCCGGTCCTTTGTTGGATGGCTGTGAGCCATTTCGTTTGATTTCCATCATTATTTCCCTTCTCTTTTCGTTTTTTATTATTTTGTCGTGTTACAACTCCTGACGCGTGGGCCGAAACAGAATTTCGTTCACGTCCACATCATCCGGCTGGCTCATCGCAAAGACGACTGCCCGCGCAAAGGAATCGGCCGGAATCGCGACGTCCTTGTAGAACTTGTTCACGCGCTCGGCAATATCCGGCTCGGTGATACTGTCCGGCAATTCCGTCGCCACCGCGCCCGGTGAAATGATCGTCGTGCGGATGTTGTAAGGCTTCACCTCCGTGCGCAGCCCCTCGGATATGACCCGCACAGCGTGCTTGGTCGCGCAATAAACCGCTCCGTTCGGGGTGACCTTGTGTCCGGCCACCGAGGAGACGTTGATGATATGCCCGGCTTTCTGCTGCTTCATATACGGCAGCGCCGCGGCAATGCCATACAGCACACCCTTGATGTTCACGTCAATCGTCCGGTTCCAGTCGTCAATCTTGAGGCGCTCAAGTGGCGAATGCGGCATCAGCCCGGCGTTGTTGATCATGACATCAATGCGCCCGAATTTCTGCACGGCTGCGTCCACCAATTTCTTCACCTGGTCGCAGTGGGTGACATCGGTGGCGACGGCGAGCGCCTTGCCGCCCTTGGCGGTTAACTCGTCTGCCAATGACTTGAGGCGCTCGACACGACGTGCGCCCAGCACAACCGTTGCGCCCTCTGCGGAGAGAAGCCGGGCGGTCGCCTCGCCCAGTCCACTGCTCGCGCCCGTGATGACAACGACTTTTCCGTTGATGTTGTTGCTCATAATTTCCCCTTTCTCTTGTATCTCATTGCTGGTAGAGCGGCGCTGCCGCGCCGCCTTGGCGAAGCAGCAGCTTCGCCCTACCATTGCTCGACTTTCAACGTCCGACCAGTTTCTGCAAGTGTTCCGGATAACGCGCCCCTTGAACGGTGATTTTTGACGCCGCGTTTTCGAGCTCGCGCAGGTCTTCCGGCGAGAGTTGGACCGAAGCTGCTCCGATATTTTCCGCCAAGCGATGCGGCTTCGTCGTGCCAGGAATGGGAACAATCCACGGCTTTTGCGCCAGCAACCAGGCCAGCGCAATCTGCGCGGGAGTCACCTTCTTCTGCTCCGCAAATCTGGCGACGACATCAACCAGCGCTTGATTCGCTTTGCGATTCTCCTTGCTGAAACGAGGGACTGTGTTACGAAAATCATTGCTGTCAAACTTCGTGTCCGCGCTGATTTTTCCCGTGAGAAAGCCTTTGCCCAGGGGACTGAAGGGAACAAATCCGATGCCAAGTTCTTCCAGCGTCGGCAACACTTCCATTTCAGGCTCACGCCACCACAGCGAATACTCGCTCTGGAGTGCGGTCACCGGCTGGACGGCGTGGGCGCGGCGGATGGTCTGCACGCCGGCTTCGGACAGGCCAAAGTGTTTGACTTTTCCCTGTTGAATCAATTCCTTCACGGCACCAGCGACGTCTTCAATTGGCACGTCCGGGTCAACGCGGTGTTGGTAGAACAGATCAATTCGGTCAACGCGCAGTCGCTTGAGCGAACCTTCCACGACCTTCTTGATGTGCTCAGGCCGACTGTCCAGTCCGGTTGATTTGCGGGTGGTGGGATCAATCTTCCACCCGAATTTTGTGGCGATTACCACTTGCCCGCGAAATGGCGCGAGGGCTTCGCCAACGAGTTCTTCGTTCGTGTAGGCGCCGTAAACCTCGGCGGTATCAAAGAATGTGACACCCCGTTCGACCGCTGAACGGATCAGTGAAATAGCGGTTTGTTTCTCGGTGGCGGGACCATAGCCAAAGCTCAAGCCCATGCAGCCCAGCCCGATGGCCGAAACTTCCAAATTTCTTTTTCCAAGTTTGCGCTTTTGCATAATTGAATCCTTTCTTTCAGTTAAATGGCGGAGCGAATTTACTCCAAATGGGCGCGGCTGTCGCCCGCGATTTTGCCACACCTGTTGCGAGATTGCTCGATATTGCGGACCGGATAAGGCGTTGTCAGGGGAAAATTATTCTTCAACGAGGAGAGGGGCGATGATCCAGGCTTTGATGTCCCGCCAGGCCTTGCCGTGACAAGCCACCAGACATTTCCCGCCCACATAGCGTTCGAAGGCTTCGGCGGACGTTGTCTCAGGAATCGCCATCGGGCGGGATTCTATTCGATCCACGCCCTCGCGTAAACCGCGACGGCACAGGGGATTCATCGCTTGACGGCCAAAAGGGTTTCTGCCACTGCTCTGCCCCGCCAGCGCCGGCCATGAAAATACCAGACATCAAAAAACGGGAACCGTTGGCGGTACAGGCTGGCGTGTCCAGGCTGGCCCGCGTGGAGCTCGCGCGACAGCCGTACCCCGTCCTGCTGAAGGAGCCGGCCCATTTCTGGGACGAAATTTTCATCGCCAACGAGGCCTATATGCTGGGGGAAGTGACGCATCCGCGCATCCGCCGCAAACTGGCGTATGACGCCGCGACGCACCGGCTTTTTCTGGAATACATCGAGGGGGTGACGTTGCATGAGCTGGTGCGGGCGGGCGTCACCCGCGCAAACCCGGGCCGGACACATCGGCTCCTGCAAAGCGTAGCGGAAACGGTGGCGGACATGCATGCGGGCATCCTTTGCGGACGCCCGATCGTCCACAACGATGTGAAGGATATGAATGTGCTGGTGCCCGCAGCCGCGCCCGAGGAGACGCGGTTCATTGATTTTACGCACTCGTATTTCGAGGGGAACCTGCCGTCCTTCATCATGGACAAGAAACATAACCCGGCAGGCACGGCCAGATATTTTGCCCCGGAGAAATGGGAGGGGGATTTCACGCACGGCTTCATGGGCGATGTGTTCGCCTTTGGCGTCATGGCTTATTATGCCAGCACGGGAAAATATCCGTTTGACGGCACCCGGGCGCAAATCGAGAAGGGTATCCTGGAGTTGACGCCGCCTTCACCACTTAAATTAGCCCATAACGTGCTCCGCAACACCGTGGCCATCATCATGGCCTGCTTGGAAAAAAATCCCAACCGCCGGCCGTCCATGGAACAGGTCGCCAGGGTCTATGCCGATTCCGCTTCGTTGTTTAAGTGAGGAACAGGTCGAGGTTCGCACCCTTGGATCCGCTTCATCAAAGGAAATGGTGGACACGAATTCCACGAACTTTTACCGATTGAATTCGTGTTAATTGGTGCAATTCGTGTCTGCATTTAAACCCTGAGCGAGCCACGGAACGCCCGGGCGCTGTAGTAAGACTGCGCGCCGTTGTGACCCACGAAGACGCGGCCGTAGCGGCGATCACCATAGAGTGCGCCGCCGAGTTCTCTGATATCAGCAGGTGTTTTCACCCAACTCGACGTCTTCGTATCGAAATTTCCAAGTTTTTGCAGCTCTTGATATTCTTCTTCCGTCAAAAGCTCGATGCCCATGGCCGCGGCCATATCCATGGCGGTATTTTTCGGTTTAAATTCTTTCCTCGAATCCAGCCCTTCCCGGTCGTAACACAGGCTGGTGCGGCCTTTGGGGCTTTCCGCTGAACAATCAAAAAAGATGTATTCGCCCGACTTTTTATCATGACCCACCACATCCGGTTCGCCGCCGGTTCTTTCCATTTCATTGAGCGACCACAGTTTTTCAGGATTTGCTTCCAGCTTTGCTTGCACTTTCGCCCATTCCAGACCTTTATGGCCGTTCAGGTTTTTCTCAAAACGGGCCTTCAACGTCGCGAGCAGTTCTTCGCGTTGTTTGGGTGACAACTGCCTTTTATTGCTGGTGCTGTTTTTCATAGGTTGGAGGGCCGCCAATGCAACTCGTCGGGCTTGATGAGGCGGGAGCCGGAAACGGACTTCATGCAGCAGTTGTCATCATCATCGTCGGATGCGATCGAACAAACCGCCATGCAGATAATCCCGAACGAATGGCTTGTCTAGAAAGTCGCGCGGAAAACCGGGTTCAATGGCGCTGACTTCGTTTAAATCGACAAGTTGCCTTGCGTTCAACGACCATTTCGCGCAATTCAAATTGTCTTTGATTTGGTCAACGTTTCTCGCACCGATAATCGGAATTGTATTTTTTTGCGCGCGCAACCAATTGAGCGCGACTTGCGCGGGAGATTTTCCGGCTGCCTTTGCAATTTTCACGACAGTTTTCGCAATCGCTTTGTTGCGTTCGGTGCGACGCGCGAATTGCGGCGTTTTGTCGAGCCGCCGTTCTTCTTTTGCTTTGCCGATGTATTTGCCCGTGAGCCAGCCGCTCGCCAGCGGCGACCACGGCGTGACCGTCATGCCAGACGTTTCGGCCATCGGCAACAATTCGCGCTCCGGCGTGCGCTCAATGAGATTGTATTCGATTTGCAGGCTGACGAATTGCGTCCAGCCGCGCAGTTCGGCAATCGTGTTCGCTCGCGCTACCCACCACGCCGGCGCGTCGGAAATGCCGATGTAAAGCACCTTGCCCGCCCGCACAAAATCGTCGAACGCGCGCATGACTTCTTCAATCGGCGTCAATTCATCCCACGCGTGCATCCAGTAAAGGTCAATGTAATCCGTGCCGAGCCGTTTGAGTGAACCGTGCAACGCCTGCGCCATGTTCTTGCGATGGTTGCCGCCCGCGTTGGAATCACCGCGACGCTGGTTGAAAGAAAATTTTGTAGCGACGACAAACTGGTCGCGTTGGCCGTGAATGAATTCGCCGACCATTTTTTCGCTCGTGCCGTTCGTGTAACCGTCGGCGGTGTCGAGAAAATTGCCGCCCGCGTTGACGTAGGCGTCGAAGACGGCCTGGGATTCGTCGCGGTTCGATCCCCAGCCCCATTCCTCGCCGAAGGTCATCGTGCCAAGGCACAATTCAGAAACGCGCAGACCGGATTTGCCGAGAAGTTGGTAGTTCATAATACGTGTTTAGTTTATGTTCCCGCCAACTTCCCGCAATTTGGAAATATTTCAAGCCTTCGCGTAAACCTCCACGCCCTTTTCCACCATTCTGCAGGCATGCTCACCGCCCGCACAGGCCGGCCAGTTCGGTTTATTCGGTTGGGTTCAAATCTGAAACCAGGCAGTAATGCAATCCGTTCGTGGCGCAATTGATGATGGCATAGCCGCGCCGCATTTCGGTTTCCGGCTTCATCGCGTCCGCCGCCGGCCAGACGAACACATTGATGAAATGTTTGTTGTGCCGGTAACCCTAAACGTGCGCCGCATTCTTTCAGTGCGCGCCTCACAGCAATCCGAGAGATCGCATCAATTACGTCAGCCACCCCGACTGTGTAAACGTCTGTTAAAAAAACCACGATGGCCGGATAAGCCACCAAAACGCTGATCGCGGAAGTCATCACGCCGCCCACCATCGGGGCGGCGATGCGTTTCATCACATACCGGCGGGGTTACGCCCGGCTCGGACTCGGGCGCAGTTTTACAGCCTGAACCCGCGATAAATTCATTGTTTTGCGAATGAATTCCGGCACTCTTCCCGGCCATGAAAATTCCAAAGGCATTTGAACCGCCGCCGCGGCGGTTGATGGGACCGGGACCGAGCGATGTTGCGCCTTCCGTTTTGCAGGCGATGTCGCGTCCGCTCGTCGGCCACCTCGACCCGTCGTTCGTGAACTTGATGGAGGAGGTCAAGACCATGTTGCGGCAGGTTTTCCTCACCCAAAATGAAATGACCTTTCCCGTCAGCGGAACCGGCAGCGCCGGCATGGAATTTTGTTTCGTCAATTTGATTGAACCCGGGGATGAAGTCATTATCGGCGTCAACGGCGTGTTCGGCACGCGGATGTGCGACGTGGCGGAACGCTGTGGCGCCCGGGTCACCCGGGTCGAAGCCCCGTGGGGCAACATCATCGAAGCGAAACAAATCGCCGCCGCCCTGGAAAAGGTTTCCCGTCCGAAATTTGTCGCCGTCGTTCACGCCGAAACGTCCACCGGCGCGCTGACGCCGGTGGAGGAGATTTCCCGGCTCGCGCACCAGGCGGGCGCGTTGTTCCTGCTCGACACGGTCACGTCGCTTGGCGGCTGCCCCGTGCGGATTGACGAGTGGGCTGTGGATGCCGTTTACAGCGGCACCCAAAAATGCCTGAGCTGTCCGCCCGGTTTGTCGCCGGTCTCGTTGAGTCCGCAGGCGCTGGAGGTCGCCACCCGGCGCAAAACGAAGGTCCAAAGCTGGTATCTCGATGTGAATTTGCTGTCGTCGTATTGGGGACAGGAACGGGTGTATCACCATACCGCGCCGATCAGCATGAATTACGCGTTACACGAGACCCTGCGGCTGGTGCTCGCGGAAGGTCTGGAAAACCGCTGGCGCCGGCACGAGGAAAATCACCTGGCGCTGCGACGCGGTCTGGAAGTTATGGGCATGAAAATCGTGTCGCAAGCCGGCCATCAACTCTGGCAGCTCAACGCCGTCGGCGTGCCCGAAGGAGTGGACGAGGCGGCTGTGCGCAAACAATTGCTGGCCGGTTACAACATCGAAATCGGCGCCGGCCTCGGCCCGCTCAAGGGCAAGATCTGGCGCATCGGGCTTATGGGCGAGACGTCCCGGAAGGAAAACGTGGACGCGGTCCTGGCGGCGTTGCGCGAAATTTTGAAAAGGTAGAGACGCCGCGCTGCGGTGTCCGGTCGGCGCGGCGCGCCGACCCTACCTTGCTACCGTGCCTTCAATTTGTCCGTGCGGCTCGTCGGTCGGGACGAACAATTCGTTTTTGTTTTCGAGGCCGAACGGCTTGAGATTGATGAGCAGGCAATGCTTGTTCGGCAGCGCGATGTGAACCTTGGAAATCTCCGGCGCTGCTTTCAAGGCGGCTTCGCCCATCTGGAACAGCGTCACCTGCACCGACGGACTGTAATTTTTCGCAAACACCGCCAGCATCGCTTCGAGGATTTTTCCGTTCGTCCGGGAATAACTGCCGGGCTTCCTCCGGAACGTCCAGACCGCTTCCATTTTGGTCGCCAAAATCCGGTCGTTCGTCTCCGGCAACGTGGTGAATTCGTCGCGCAGGAAGTTCTCAAATCCCGAGGCGGTTGTCTTCAGGATGAGCAGGTCCTTGATGCCGGACTCGACCAGATGGCCCTTGCGCGTGCAGGCGATTTTCACGAACGGCCGGGCCGCACCCTTTTCGCTGAACGAATGGGCATGCGGTTTTCCCCCGACCGGAATCCTCGCCCAGCAATGTTCTGTCAGGCCGACCTCGACCCGGTTGACGTGCCGGTAGGTTTTGAGAAAATGTGCGCCCAGCGCCAGGCCGAATTCCTCCGTTTCCGCACCGAGAAACTTTTTGGCGAACACGTTGACCGTGTTCTTCATCGAGTCCGTTGCCACGACGAGCCGGTTGTCGGCCTTGGTGAAAGACGCATCGAAGTCACCTTGCAGCATGACCTGCACTTCGAGTTCCTTGACGGCATGCCGCGGGCCGTTGCGGAAAACCTTCAGCACGCGCACCCGCGCCTTGCCATAGTGGTGCTGGATCAATTTCATGGCTGGAAACTTAGAGCTCACCGAATGATTCGTCCAAGACTTTCAGCAGAAAATCCGTATTCGCCCGGTCGTGGGGCAGGAAGGGTGCACCGGCCTGATCGAGATGGTGATGGCGGGGCGGTTGATTTATTTTATTTCGGTCCACAGCCGGATGGGCTAGGCTGCTGACGGAAGGAGAACCATGCGCAACCTCCAGCAAAAACCCGCCATCGCGCGCGGCCAACCAGAAAACCAACCTGTTCGCGTGAAACAAAACGAACTTGCGCACCGTCACTGAAATCAATTCGCTCTCCCGCGACGAATTCGTCCGCCTCATCGGATCGGTATTCGAACAGTCCCCCTGGATTGCCAACGCCGCGTGGCCGAAGCGGCCGTTTGCCAGCCGCGAGGCGCTGCATGCCGCCCTTTGTGAAATCGTTGCCTGCGCCGGCGCGGAAAAACAACTCGCGCTCATCCGCTCGCATCCGGATCTCGCCGGAAGGCTCGCGTTCGCCGGCGCGCTGACGGCCGCGTCTGCCCGCGAACAGGCCGGTGCCGGTCTGGACCAACTGACGCCGGAGGAAACCAGGCGGTTCCGGAAAAACAATGCCGCCTACCGCGCGAAATTTGGTTTCCCGTTTGTGATTTGCGCGCGGCATAACCGGAAGGAGGCCATTCTGAATGGCTTCCGAGCGCGACTGCCGAATTCCCGCCAGCAGGAGGTTCAAACCGCCCTGCAGGAAATTTTCAAGATTGCCGAACTGCGCCTGAACGATTTAATTTCCAACTGACATGCCCGCAAAACTCAGCACTCACGTCCTGGATATCGCCCACGGCTGCCCGGCACCGGGGATGAAGATCGAACTGTGGCTGCTCGATGGCGACGACCGGACGCTCGTCACCACCGCCAAGACCAACGCGGATGGCCGGACCGACCAGCCGTTGTTGAGCGCCGATGAAATGAAGCCCGGCCAATATGAAATCGTCTTTTTTGTCGGCGATTATTTCGTGGCCCGGGGAAAGCAACTGCCGAGAACCCGTTTCCTCGACAAGGTTCCGGTGCGGTTTGGCATTGCCGACGCCGGTGTAAGTTACCACGTTCCGTTGCTTTGTTCGCCCTGGGCGTATTCGACTTATCGCGGAAGCTGATTTGCTCCAAATGAAGCGCCTGTTTTCAAGGAAGTTTCCGGCTTTCTCCCGCATGAGCACCAACCCGGCCAGACTCATCCTGCAGCGTTGCGACGAGCTCGCCCGCATCACCGACGAACCCGGCCTGCTCACCCGCACGTTCGCGTCGCCAGCCATGCGCCGGGCCAACACACTCGTTGGCGGGTGGATGCGCGGAGCGGGAATGAAAACGCGTTCGGACGCGATTGGAAATCTGATTGGCCATTACGCCGGCCAGAAACCTGGGGCAAAGATTCTTCTGCTCGGTTCGCATCTCGACACCGTCCGCCAGGCGGGAAAATTCGACGGCCCGCTCGGTGTGATTCTCGCCATTGCCTGCGTTGAACAGTTGCGTCGGGACAAAATCCGGCTGCCCTTTGCCATCGAAGTGATCGGGTTCGCCGACGAAGAGGGCGTGCGCTACCAGACGGCCTGTCTCGGCAGCCGTGTGCTGGCGGGAATTTTTCACGAAAAGGATTTGGACCGCAAAGACGCAGACGGAATTTTCATGCGGGAAGCGATCCGCCGGTTTGGCGGCAACCCGGCCCGGGTGAAACAATCGCGGCTCAATCCCGGTCGGTTGCTGGGTTACGTCGAGGTACACATTGAACAAGGACCGGTGTTGGAACAAAGAAATCTCGCTGTCGGCGTTGTGACCGCCATTACCGGGCAATCGCGCTTCAAAATCTCATTCACCGGCCACGCCGGCCACGCCGGCACGGTGCCGATGGACCTGCGGCGGGATGCGTTGTGCGCGGCAGCGGAGTTCATTGTGGCCGTGGAAAATTTCGCCCGCAAAACAAACGGCCTGGTGGCCACCGTCGGCCGGATTTGTGCCGAACCCGGCGCGAGCAATGTGATTCCCGGCGCGGTCACGCTGACTCTCGATGTGCGGCACGGGAAGGATTCCGTCCGGCTCGCCAGTTGCACGGCGCTTCAGAAACTCGCGCGACGGATTGCCGGGACGCGCAAAACGAAACTGGCCTGGCAGCCCGTGCAACAAACGGCTTCCGTCCCATGTTCGCCGCAATTTTCCGGCAAGCTGAAACGCGCCGTAAAAAAACATCAACGCGAAGTTGCCGCCCTGCCGAGCGGCGCGGGACACGATGCCGCCGTGATGGCCCAAATCACCCCGGCAGCAATGCTGTTCGTCCGCTGCAAAGGCGGCGTGAGCCATCATCCGGATGAGTCGGTGCGCGGCCCGGATGTGCGCGTGGCGTTTGAGGTGATGAACGACTTTCTGCGGCGGCTGGCCGACGATTATGCGTGAGTTCGACCTTTATTTACGCGGCCAGACCTTTTTTCTGGACGACAAAATTGTGGCCAAACCCGCCGGCCGTCTGGTAAAACCTGCGTCATGAACGACCTGTTTGGATTCAGCCGTGACATCGTCAAGGAACGTTACGCGTTGCGCACCCCGTCGGGCTTTGTGCCCAGTGTTTTGCCCGGCTGGAGCAATGCGGTTTGCATCGTGCAAATTTCACCAGCCATGGGCGCGAATTTTTCCCAATGGCTCATCACGTTCGAAGCGGATGGCGAAGGCCGCGGCAACACAAGGGCCACCGAATATCTCGTTTACTTGCTCGCCGGCAGGTGCGCGGCAAAGGTTTCCGGTAAAAAACAGGAGCTGACTGGAGGCGGCTACCTCTATCTGCCACCGCAAACGGATTTTCAATTCAAGGAGGCGGAAAAGGGTACGCAGTTGCTGATCTTCCAGAAAGAGTTCGAGCCTTTGGCCGGCGTGAAACACACGGGCGTCATCGTCGGCCATGAAAAGAAAGTCGCCGCCAAACCGTTTTTGGGCAACGCCGACGCCCGTTTACAGGTGTTATTGCCGGACAAGCCGGAGTTCGATATGGCGGTGAACATTTTCACCTATCAACCGGGGGCCACCCTGCCGTTCGTCGAGACGCACGTCATGGAACACGGGCTTCAGATGCTGCGCGGCCAGGGAATTTACCGGCTGGACGCGGACTGGCATCCGGTGCAGGCGGGCGATGTCATCTGGATGGCGCCGTATTGCCCGCAATGGTTTGTGGCGATGGGCAAAACGCCCGCGAGCTATATTTATTACAAGAACGTGAACCGCGCGCCAATGTGAAGGCTCCGGATTCCAGGCTCCGACCGACGGCGGAATACCTGGAAAACCCCCGGACTTTCTTTGCATGAATTCACTCACGATTGACATTCAAAGATTGCAGCGCGAGATCGACGAACTCGCCTTGATTACCGAAGCCGAACCGCCGGTCGTCACGCGCGTGTTGTTTTCGGAAGCCGATCTCCGTGGGCGCGAGTTCGTAAAAAAGCTTTGCCGCGCGGCGGGCCTGACGCTTCGCGCGGACGCGGTCGGAAATATTTTTGCGCGTTGGGACGGCGCCAACGGGAAACTGTCCCCGGTTGCCACCGGTTCGCACATTGACGCCATTCCAAACGCCGGGCGATACGACGGCGTGGTTGGAGTGCTCGGGGCCATCGAAGCCATTCGCGCGCTGAAAAAAACCGGTCACCGCCTGCAGCGAGCCATCGAACTGGTTGTTTTCACCGCGGAAGAACCGACGCGTTTTGGCATCGGTTGCGTCGGCAGCCGGCTGTTATCCGGAGTGCTGGCGCCGGAAAAGGCGACGGCGTTGCGGGACCGTGACGGGAAAAGTCTGGACGAATGGCGTCAAGGCGCCGGGTACACCGGTTCATTGGATTCCGTCCGTTTGCCGAAGGATGGTTACGCGGCCTTTGTGGAATTGCACATTGAACAGGGACCAATTCTGGAGCTGGAAAACACGGCCATCGGCATCGTGGAAAAAATCGCCGCGCCGAGCACGCTGCGGATGCGGTTGACGGGGGAGGGTGGACACGCGGGCGGGACGCTCATGCCGGGACGGCGTGACGCCTTGCTGACCGGGGCGGAAATCGCGCTGGCGGTGGAGCGGGCCGTGACCGGCAGCGGCAGCCCGGATACCGTGGGCACGACCGGGGTTTTCCGCATCGAACCCGGCGCTGTGAACAGCGTGCCATGCCGCGCGTTGCTGGAGATTGACGTGCGTGACACAAGCGTGGCGACCCGCGATGCGGCCCTGGTGCAGATCGAAACTGCCGCGGCGGAAATCTGTCAACGCCGCCGCGTGGCTTTGCAGACGGAACGGGTCAATGTGGATCCCCCCGCCATTTGTGACGGGTCGCTGGTGGAAATGGTCACCGGCGTTTGCCGCCAACTGGGCGTGTCGCACAAGAAAATGATCAGCCGCGCGTATCACGACACGCTGTTCATGGCCCAGGTTTGTCCGGGCACGATGATTTTCATTCCCTGCCGTGGTGGTGTGAGCCACCGGCCGGACGAGTTTTCCTCACCGGAACAGATTGAAACGGGCGTGCGCGTTCTGGCGCAAACCCTGGCGCAGGCAGCGGGCTGATGAAAAATTCCATGGTGTTCAAGTCCACTTCCAGGAAATGAGCCGGGCGCATTATGCCATTGTCCGGTCCTGCCTCGATTTGGTGGACAGCAGATGAGTGATGGTGTGAGCCAAGGCCAACCCACTTGAACCCGAACGAAATCACTCCTCACTGGACGAACCGGTGCGCTCTTCGTGTGGCCACGCCTCGCTCACGATGAGATTGTGCGTTCCTATCTCCTTTCCATGAAGAGCCCGAATGGCGGCTTGGGCGCCTTCAGGTGTAGCCATGGTCACGAAGCCGAAACCGCGTGGCCGATGGTTGGCACGGTCGGTCGGGATATTGACCTCCGCGACGTTGCCGTGGACGGAAAACAGATCCATCAGATCTTGTTCGGTCGTAACGGCGGCCAGGTTATCTATATAGACTTTGGTGTGCATAAGGTTGATTTTAAAATGGGCTTTTTGACTCGTTCATTCGGATCGAATTTCCAATCACTTCCCAAGATACTTTGACGGGTTGCGTATCCGGTCGAGCCGCTCGGCTTCAAGTTCGTTTCGAACCACCTGCAGCCGCCTTTGCCTGACGGCATGGGCGACAGATTGAGGGAACAACCAGGCCTGTTTGACCAGTTGGATGATGGTCAGGCAAATGAGCTTCAATGTGTGCATAAAGCGGTATCACTCGTTCCGTGGTCGTTATAGAACAGGGTGCAGAAAATGATAATGGATGATTCCTCCGTCCTGGGCATGGCATTCGGCTCGGCTGGTGAGACCAGGGTGCTCATGTGCGTGGTCACCAACTCCAAATCAGGGTGGTGCGCGAGGAATTGGTTGAGCTGTTCTTCCATGGCCGTCGCCGGCGACTTGCCGGAGGGGAGCTTATGAAGAACGACTTCGAATATTTTTGCCTTCATGGTTTGTGTCTTTCCGGAGGGGTGACGTTCCAATGCCAATGGCGCGTTCCGGCACCGGGAACAAATTCGTCGGCGATCAGCGCAACGCGGCATGGCGGCACCGGGGCGGCAGGGGCATGACCGGTGAGTTTCATGGATTATTTGTGTCTCGCTTTGATTTTCTGATTGCGGTCGGACGGGACCTCCCGCTTCCATTCCCCCGGTAAATCGGTTTCACAAACGTGTCGGCCCGGAATCCGCCCGGCCCTTCCCACAGTTCAAGCCCAAGGCGCTCGTCCGCGACGAAGTCGCCATGACGCACCACTTCATTCCATTTCAAACGCCGAAAGCGTTCCGGAACGCCGGCTCCCGGCAGTGCATCCGGCTCGCCCGTTCGCCGCGTTGGTTTGACTGCGCGGTCGACCCCGCGTTCACGGGTTCTCCTGGCGGGATAAGTGTTCAGTTTCATGGATTCATTTGATGTGCCGCCCGGTGCGGTCTCCGCCAAAGTCCGTTTTCAAGCGGAACATCAATCAATTCCGCAGCCGGCAGAGGAGCTTCCGAACCGCCTTCACCTTCAAATCGGGATAAATCTTCCGGTTCTAAAGGTGCCACTGCGTCAGCCGCTGGCCGAAGGAAAGGACCATCGGCTGCCCGGTTTTTCATTTCGTTCGGTTTCATGGCTCCAGGATGCGTTGCACCCGTTCAGGAAATCTTCACCTCGATCTGCTGGGGTTTGGCTTTCTCGTCCTTCACCAAGTGCACGGTGAGGACGCCGTCTTTGAACTCGGCGCTGACCTTTGCGGGGCTGGCATCATCCGGGAGCGAGAAGCTGCGCCCGAAGCTGCCGTAGGCGCGCTCGACGCGGTGATACTTTTTGCCTTTTTCCTCCTTCTCGAATTTGCGTTCACCCATGATGGTGAGCGTGCCTTCCTGCGCCGTGACCTTCACGTCCTCTTTCTTCACATCCGGCAACTCGGCCTTGATCAGGTACTCCTGGTCGTCTTCGCTGATGTCCACCAGCGGGGACCATTCGGCCACCGCCATGGGTTCCTCCTGGCCCTCGGGCCCGCGACTCGAGGGGCGGCCCAAAAGACTATCCAGACCATGTTGGAAGGCTTCCAGGTCTTTCAACCGATTCCAGCGTTTCAACGCATTCATTTATTCATTCCTTGTTGGCGGGTTTGGTTTCGGACCGTTGCGCCTGCCCGCCAACGGCTCGGGCGGCGACGGCAAATAATCCTGCTCCAAGCACGCTACGACTTGGGCCGGTCCTTTGCTATGGGGTGTAACCCTACCGTGCGTTTGTTTGGAAGTTGCTGTGGAGATACTCATTGTGCGCGCTGTAGAAATAAGTCTCGCCACTTTCCACCTGCGACGGCAATGTTGATTTGGCGTTTACCGGCGCGCAGCGCCTTGATCCCCGCCTAATGCTTCCTGCGCTTCTTGCGCACCGGTCTGGTCAATTCCGCCAATTCCGGCATTTCCCAACCCATTTTTTCCTCGATAATTTCGCGCAGCGCGATATCCGCCACGCCCAGATTTCCGGTGTCGGCCACCAGGGGACGGCTTATCGCTCCACCGCCCGCATTGAGCTGGCGAACCCGGCGAGAAATCAAATTGACCAGAGTGTTGGGGTTGCCAACTTTCTCCAGGGCCTTCTTTATAAGTTCAGCGTTCATGAGGGTTTGTTTTTCATCGGCAGGTTGCTATCCGGCCGGGCCGTTCGGCTTCACGTTCGCTCAGCCTTTTATTTCGGCAGCGGATTCGACTTCGTTCATCAGACTCGCTTGGGTTTCACAAGCAGCAGCACGATTCCGCCGACGAGCGCAAGTGCTCCAACGACCGGCGGGACAAAGTGGCTGTGAGTGGTCTCAATGTGCATGCCGAGGAAATCAACCGGCTTTCCCGGAGTCGTAAAGGTGATGCCCGAGTAAGCGAGCACCACGACGCCGAGAGCGATCAGGATGACTGCAACGATGGTTTTTGTGTTCATATCGATTCTCCAGTTTGTCTTCTTTGGTCAGCAACTCCTTAAATCAGCCGCTTGCGACCGGAAATGAAGTTGATGAGTATCATGACGACGGCAATCACCAACAGGACGTGAATGAACCCGCCCATCGTGTAACTGCTTACAAGACCGAGCAGCCATAGAGCGAGCAGTAAGACCGCAATTGTGTACAACATATGATTTTCTTCCCGGCTGGTTTGCCGGCTGGCGCGCGTTCGCACCAGCCAGCAATAAGTTGACGGTTTAGTTGGCGGCCACCGGCACGGCGATGGTCATGTTGTTAATCACGCTGGTCACACCGTTGATGTCGGTGACGAGCTTGGTGACCAGGCTCTTTTCAGCATCGTTTTTGGCAATGCCGCTCAAGGTGACGACGCCGTCCGTCGTTGAAACCGTGGTGTGCAAGGCGCTGGTCGAGTGGTGCGATAGCAGCGACGACTTGACTTCGGCCGTGATGGACGCGTCATCAATTTTGTCGCCGATGGTGGCGTCTGGCGCTGCCGGACTCTGGGCGATCGTCATCTCATTCTTGACTGCTTTGACGTTGTCAATGTCCTTGGCGTATTCAGTGGTGAGTTCCTTCTGCGCCATGCTGCTCGCCACACCTTGCAGGGTGACGACGCCGTTTTCCGTATACACGGAGGTTCCGGTGGCGCTCACATTGCGATGGAACAGCAGCGCGGTCTTGACTTTCATGGTGATCCAGCCGTCTGAATGTTCCGCCGGTTGTTCGCCGTTGATTAGCAGCTGATTGTCCACGCTGATGACCCCGGGCAGACCCGCCACGGTGTCCCGGGCCAGGGATTTGTGGGACGCATCGGCGACCGTTCCGGTCAGGGTGACGATGCCGTCTTTGGATTCCGTCTTGATGGAATCGTCCTTGAGGGTGGTTTTGAACACATACGACTTTGCTGCGGATGACTCGATGCGGCTGTCCGTATCGGAGGCGCGCAGGGATGCGCTGGTGACTAACAGGGCGCCCGCACTCATGATGAGTGTGAGCAGGCAGGTTGATTTCATTTTCATTATGCTTTTACTTTCGTTGGTTGTGATTCGGTTTTTAACGACACTGGAAGCACCTTAGGCGATGTGCCGACGCGCGGCTATGGGGTGTAACCCTACCGCGCATTCCTGGGCTTGCCCGTGAAGACTGATTTGGCCTGAACCTCAGTTCGCAGAATCCCTCGGCGAACGAACCGCCGTCACCGGCCTCTTTTCCGGTTCCCCACTCCCGGGCAACGGGCGCAGGGGCGGCGGATTCGTCGGGTTCACGTATTTGCGCAGGAGCCAGGTCCGTTGCATGGCTTCAACCAACCGCTCCACTTCGCGCATCGAAACCTGCGTTTGCAGGACCAGCCCGGGAAGATCTTTGGCCTCTTTGCCAACGGTATCGCTGATCGCGGGCAGATTGGTGCTGGCTTGCTGAAGATTGTTCAACGTGACCTGAAGTTCATCCACCGAATGGTTTGCTTTGACGAGCAGCGTCTTTAACTCGTCCGCGGTTGCGGGATCGGTCAGCAAGTTTCCCACCGTGCCCTTGCCCGCCTGAACGTCGGCGACCAGTTGGTCCAATCGCTTCTGCGTGGCCGTCAAATTCGTGCCGAGCGTGGTCCATGTGTCCAGGCCGGTGCCGGTTTTTTTCAACACGGCCATGGCTTGGCTGCGGATATCCTCGACCGCGGCTTCCAGCGCGCTTTGAAACTGCTCGTTGCAAACGATGGAAGCATTCTTTTCCGGGAGCGGCTGGCCGTCGCCGCGCGTGATTTCAAAAAACGAATCGCCCGCCACGCCGAATTTCTTTTTGATGACCGCTGATGAATCCGCGCGCACAAACCGGAAGAAGTCGCGGCGGATGTTGGCCTGGGCTTCCATCCGGCCCGTTGTGTCCACAATGACATCGGAAACCGACCCCACCAGCGTGCCCAGGAAATACACCTCGGAGCCTTGCCGGATTCCCGCCGCGCCGGCTTCCGGCAGAACAATCCGCAGGGTGACGCGGCTTTTGAACCAGCGCTGGCTGTGGCCCGTCCACACCATGGCGGCGATCAGCACAGCGACAACGACGAGCACGAACGTGCCGGTGATTTCATTGACGCGCCGAAATTTGAAGCGCTGTTTCAGCCGTTGACCCCGGTCATCAGGGTGTGAAGGCTCGGGAATATTGGTCGTTTCGTTCATGGTCACAGGTAGGTCAGCAGCGATACCACGGCGGAGATGACGAACAGCCCGGCGACGGAGCGGGTGAGCGCCCGTTGCGTGGCTTGCGGAATTTCCGTGACCGACTCGCCGACACCCAGCCCGCCGATGCAACAGGAAGCGCTCGCAAATAGTGCGGGCAGGATGCTTTTGGCGAGGACATTGAAAATGTCTTTGGGTTGGACCGCGCTCGACACGGTGTCTGCAAACAGAAGCAAATCACGGCTGCCTATCCCCATACACGCGGCGAACAAGTAACCGCTGGCGAAGGCGACGAGGATAAAAACAACCGTCAGGCAAAACGTGGAGACTGCCATGCCCAGCACCCGTGGCATGACGAGTTGCAGGAACGGATCGCCTCCCTGCGCTGCCAGCGCGCGGACTTCGCCATTGATTGTAAGGACCCCCAGTTCGGTCGTCATCGCGCTGCCGCTGCGGACGATTACCACGAGGTTGATCAACACCGGACCGAGTTCACGCGCCACGACGGTCACCAGCAGCGGCCCGAGCAGTTGTGACTGGCCGGCTTCGCCGACCCAAAAAGTGAGCTGCACCACCACTGAAATGCCGACAAATACCGCCACCGCACCGACAAACCAGAGCGGTTCGACGCCGATGGACAGGACCTGCAGGGCAAACGCCTTTCGCACCGTGCGCACCCAGTGTCGAGGTTGAACACAGACGAAAAGCACGGTCCCAATCACTGCCGCGGCATGTCGCAACTCATCCCATTGCGCCCAAACCCTCCCGCCCAATCCGCCCGTCACCTGCGGGAAGAGAGGCCTGAATTTACCCGGTGCTTTGGTTGTTTCTGCGAACACGACACGTTTCTCAGTTCAAAATCGGATGACTGGCGCAAGGAATGACCTCCCGCCAAAATCGCGGTGATCACCAGGAGGAATTGAGGCAAACCCGCCCAAACGGCAGGAAATCATCATCAACGCCAGTCAAAAGCATGAATCATAAATTTGCACTGGTTGCCAGACGACGGTGCATGCTTGCGCACCGCAGCCTGGTGCGAACAACGTTCGTCTCAGGGCGCGATTTTGTCGCTCACCCACTGGCGTGTTTGGTTGAAACCGTTCTTCGTCGCGTCGTAGGCCTTCGAGAAGCCGCCTTTGACGCTGTCCCAAGTGGACTCAGTGGCGTTCTGGGCATCGGTCAGTTGTTTGTTCAACTGGGCCACCTGATCGCGCAACGCCTGAAGTTTGGGTCCGGCCTCGGCTTTGACCGCATCGCTGGAGCTTTCGATTTTGGCGGAGAGCTGGTCTAAATCCTTGTTAAGGGCGTCCAACTGGCCCTGCATGGTTTTAACGAATTCAGCCTTCTGCGCGAAGGTGTAATCCTTCATATCCTGCGCGGCCTGCTTCGTTTCGGTTTGAACCTTGTCCATCTGCTGCGAGGTGGACTGCTCTTTATTGCAGCCCACCGCAACTGCGGCGATGAAAAGGATTGTTATGACTGATGTTTTGTTTTTCATAATGGTTGTTTTTGATTGAGTGATTGCGTTCTGCGCCCAAATTATGCCCCCACGAGCTGCAGCTCCGGGCTGGTGCGTGAAGGCTGATGTTCTTGCAACGCCTCCGGGTTGGTGCGGTTGATGATTTCCCGGGCGTGAGTCGTTTCCCCGGCGGAGCCGTGGGCGATCACGACAAACTTGCCGGACTTGAGGGCTGTCTCGTATTGCAGAATGCTGTCCTTGGGGATGCCCAGGCTGTAGAGTCCGGCGCCAATCGCGCTCAAACCGCCCACCACCACGGCACCTTCCAGCCCCCCGACGATCCAACCGACGAGCGGTCCTGCCACCAGCAATGGTCCGACACCGGGAATCAAAAAGAACGCGGAGCCGAACAACAACCCCCAAATCCCGCCCCAGAAAGCTCCCAGTTTTCCCCAGTGTTTCATGCGGTCCCCGGTATTATAGTAGCCGACCACGTGTTCATCCGTGTGATAGTCGCGTCCGACAATCGAGAGTTTCTTCATGTCAAATCCCGATTGTTGCAGTTCCTTGACGGCAGCTTCGGCTTCGGTGTGCGATTTGTAAACCGCCACGATTGCACTGTTATTGGTCATCATATTTGTTCTTTCGTTTATGCATTTTTGGTTTTATCGCAGGTGATAGACTAGGCTGTAGGCCGGCCCCTTGCTATGGGGTGTAACCCTACCGTGCGCAATTGATGGCGCTCCCCGAAAAACTGATCCGGCAGGCGGTAAGGCCAAAGCGAAGGAGAAAGACCTCGCTCGGGCAGCTTAAACAAGTCGGCAGCCGGTCAAAGAGACAGATTTCAGGCCGGGGTTAACCTTGCGGCGCGGAAAGTTGTTCGAGGTTCGCGCCTTCACGCTGCAGGAGGACGGCTTCGACGCGGGGCACATACATTTGCGTTTCCGCGGGCAGATGTTCGGCGATGGCGTCGTAACTGCGCGTTTTATCGCGATCCAGAAGTTTTTGCACCGTGCCTTCACCGGCGTTGTAAGCGGCCAGGGCGAGCCGCCAATCCTTGAAACGGTCGTAAAGATATTTCAGATACTGGGCGGAGGCGGTCGCGCTTGGTTCCGGTTGATAACGTTGATCGCGCGGCCACAAGGAAAGGCCGAACCGTTTGGCCGTGTCCGGCATCAATTGAAATAATCCCGCGGCTCCCGCCGGACTCAGGGCGCGACGGTCAAACGACGATTCCACTTCCGCCACCCAGACCAATTCCGGCGGCACCATTTGCGCGGCGAAAATCGGCTTCAACTCCGGCACATATTCTTTTGCCAGGGCCGGCCAGGGACCGCCGGAAACTTTTCTCACCCAAAGCTCGCGTTCCTTTTGCGGCGGGGGATTGGGAACCGGTTGGGGCGGCCGGTTGGTTTCAACTGTTGGCGGTGGAATCGTGAGCCGGATTTCGTCCGCGACCTCCAGATAATCCATCTGCGCCTTGAGCCACGCGGCGTAGGGCCGGGTTTCCCCGCGGCTTTCCAGCAACGGCAGGACGGTGCGCGCCGTCTGCCGCAGCGCCGCCAGATCCACCACGTAGTCGCCTTGAAAGCGCTGCTGCACATCGTGAAAAAATTGCTGCACCGCGCGCCCGTCCGCTTCGGAAAACGCGTTGAGAACGTTGGTGTCGAGATTTTCCTGCGCCCATTGTTGCGCGCCTTGAATCAGTTCCGGCATGGTGACCGTGTCGTCATCCGCCTGCGCAACCAGTGAACCCGCCAAGAACAACACGAGCATGCCACCCACTTTCATGACTGGCGCTCCTGCTCCATTCTGCCTGTCAAACTTGGCCATGAATCCGCCACCGCAGGTCGCCGGTAATCAAATAGACCGCCATGGCGGCCAGCATCAAAATCACGCAGAACCAGATGCGCCAGTCTCGATGGGCACGTTTCAATAAGGACGATGTCCATGATGAAGTTCGTCGCCATTCGGATTTTCAAACCGGTGATGATCATTCTTTAGTACATTCATTGGTTCCCTGCTTTCTCGGTCCCATCCCGAATTACCTCGGGTTGGCGTTGTTACTGCCCGGCTCCTTCCATTTCCAATTGCGGATTTCCGGCAGGTCCTGGCCGTTTTTATCAATGTATTGCTTGTGCTCGATCAGTTTGTCCTTGAGCTGCTGCTTCAGGTAGATGCCTTTCTCGCCGGTCTTCGGCACGCGGTCGATGGTGTCCATCACAAGGTGGAAGCGGTCCAACTCGTTAAGCACCGTCATGTCGAAGGGCGTGGTGATGGTGCCTTCTTCCTTGTAGCCGCGGACGTGGATGTTGTCGTGGTTGGTGCGGCGGTAGGTCAACCGGTGAATCAGCCACGGGTAGGCATGGAACGCGAAGATAACCGGCTTGTCCCTGGTGAAGAGCTCATCGAAATCCACATCGTTCAATCCGTGCGGGTGCTCGGTTTGCGGTTGCAGCCGCATGAGGTCAACGACGTTGACCACGCGGATTTTCAGATCAGGCAGATGTTCATGCAAAATGGACACGGCGGCGAGCGTCTCCAGCGTAGGCACGTCGCCACAGCAGGCCATGACCACGTCGGGCGCAACGCCCTGGTCGTTGCTGGCCCACTGCCAGATACCGATGCCCTCGGTACAATGTTTGACGGCGGCGTCCATCGTCAGCCATTGCGGCGCAGGGTGTTTGCCCGCGATCACGACGTTGACGTAATGGCGGCTGCGCAGGCAGTGATCCATCACCGACAGCAGGCAGTTTGCATCCGGCGGAAGGTAAACGCGCACGATGCTGGCCTTCTTGTTCACGACGTGATCAATGAAACCGGGGTCTTGATGAGTAAAACCGTTGTGATCCTGGCGCCAAACATGCGAAGCCAGCAGATAGTTTAACGAGGCAATCCTCCGCCGCCACGGCAGGCACGACGTGACTTTCAGCCATTTGGCGTGCTGGTTGAACATCGAATCCACGATGTGGATGAATGCCTCGTAGCAGTTGAAGAGACCATGCCGCCCGGTGAGCAGGTAGCCTTCCAACCAGCCCTCGCATTGGTGCTCGCTGAGCATTTCCATCACGCGTCCCGCAGGCGCGAGAAATTCGTCGTTCGGCACGGTCGCAGCGTCCCATTGTCGTTTGGTAACTTCAAAGAGGGCTTCCAGGCCGTTGGAGAGCGTCTCGTCGGGGCCAAAGACCCGGAAATTCCGCTGCTCATTGTTCAGCTTCGCCACATCACGCAGGAAAGGCCCGAGCACATGCGTGTCACCGATGCCGCGTATCCCCGGCGCGGGCACGGCTTCCGCATAGTCGCGGAAATCGGGCATCCGCAGGTCACGGAGGAGGATCCCGCCGTTGGCGTGGGGATTCGCGCCCATGCGGCGTTCGCCCTTGGGCGCAAGCCCAGCCAGTTCCGGTTTCAGGCGGCCGTACTTATCGAAAAGCTCTTCCGGCCGGTAACTCTTCAGCCAGTCTTCCAATAACTTGAGATGTTCGGGATGCGTGGCCGGGTCAGAGAGCGGCACCTGATGCGCACGGAATGTGCCTTCCACTTGCAAGCCGTCCACCACCTTTGGCCCCGTCCAGCCCTTGGGCGAATTGAGGACGATCATCGGCCAGCGCGGACGCGTGAGATTACCATGGACGCGGGCATCCTGTTGGATTTTTTTGATCTGCTCCACCGCCGTGTCGAGCGCCGCCGCCATCGCCTCATGCATCAATTCAGGCTCGTGACCTTCGACGAAGTACGGCGTCCATCCGTAGCCGCGGAGCAACTGCTCCAATTCATCGCGGGTGATACGCGCGAGCAGGGTCGGGTTGGAAATCTTATAGCCATTGAGGTGCAGGATCGGCAGCACCGCGCCGTCGGTGGCCGGATTGAGAAATTTGTTGGAATGCCACGCTGTAGCCAGCGGCCCGGTTTCGGCCTCGCCATCGCCAACGACGCAGGCAACGACCAGGCTGGGATTGTCGAACACGGCTCCGAACGAATGACTGAGCGAATAGCCCAGCTCACCGCCTTCGTGGATTGAGCCCGGACATTCCGGCGATGCGTGGCTGGGAATTCCTCCGGGAAACGAAAATTGAAGAAAGAGCTTCCGCAGCCCGGTCTCATCCTGGCTGATGTTGGGATAGATCTCGCTGTAAGTGCCCTCGAGATAAGTGTTGCCCACGACGGCCGGGCCGCCGTGACCGGGGCCGGAGACGTAGATCATGTCGAGATCGTATTTTTTGATGACCCGGTTCAGGTGCACGTAAATGAAGTTCTGCCCGGGGGTCGTGCCCCAGTGTCCGAGCAGCATGTGCTTTACATCCGCGAGCGTCAGCGGCCGCTTCAGCAGCGGATTGTCGTAGAGATAAATCTGGCCGACCGAGAGATAGTTGGCGGCCCGCCAATACGCGTCCATCTGGTGGAGCAGTTCCGGCGTGAGTGTGTTGGTTTTCATGGTTCAATCCTTTTTGTTCACCGCGCCGGGTGCGAGAATGCGGCATACGGAGCGCGCAATCATCAATTCTTCGTCCGTGCGGATGACGCGCACTGTGGCCCGGCTGGCGGCCGTGGAAATTACCGCCGCATTCTCCGCGTTGCGCGCCTCGTTTAATTCGATGCCGAGGAAGCCCAGTCCCTCACAAATGCGTGCGCGAATGGACGGGCAGTTTTCCCCGATGCCGGCGGAGAAAACCAACGTGTCCAATCCGCCGAGGGCGGCGGCAGAGGAGCCGATCCACTTTTTCGCCTGATAACAAAAAAGCGCCACGGCTTCCGCCGCCCGCACGTCACCGGCTTCCTGCGCGATCAAGTCCCGCATGTCGGAGCTGATTTCCGAAACGCCGAGCAGTCCGGACTTGTGGTTCACCATTTCGTAAAATTGTTTTGTGGTCATCTGCTCGGTTCGTGCCAGATACGGCGCCAGGCCGGGATCCAAATCGCCGGAACGCGTGCTCATCACCAATCCCGCCGTCGGCGTGAAGCCCATGCTGGTGTCCATGCTTTTGCCGTCGCGGACGGCAGCCAGGCTGGCGCCGTTTCCGAGATGTGCGAGGATTACCCGGCCCTTCGCTGCCGCCGGGTCGCCGAGGCGCGCGAGTTCTTCCATCAGATAGGCATAGGACAAACCATGGAATCCGTAGCGTTGAACGCCCTTCGCGTCGTAGCGACGCGGAATTGGAAGCAGTTTGGCCACGCGCGGCATGGTCTGGTGAAACGCCGTGTCGAAACAGGCCACCTGGGGCAGTTTTGGATGACGCTGGCGGAACGCCTCGATCAGTTCGATCTCGCGGGGCAGATGATCCGGGTCGTATGGCCTGATGCGATGCAGTTCATCCAACAATTCCTGGGTGACAATTTCGGGTTGGATGTGTTTCATCCCATGGACCACCCGGTGTCCCACCGCCCGGATCGATTCGAAACCATTCTGTTCTTCCAGCCAATCAATCAGGAAATTCGCTGCCGATTTGTGATTGGGGGCGGCGAGATTGCGACTCTCCGGCCGGTTCCTGGCCGGATCATTGAATGTCAGATTCGTCCCGCTCAGGCCGATGCGGTCAACCTTTCCGTAAAGCCCTCGCTGCAACGGTTCGCCGGTGTGGTACAGCGCGAACTTGATGCTGGACGAGCCGCCATTGATCGTCAGGACGGATGGTTTCTCGCTCATCCTGCGACCTCCAATCCGAGCGTAGCCAGTTTCGCGCGCGTGGACCTGTAATCCGTGTGAAGAATGCTTCGAATCCCTAAACCTTCCGCAATCTGGACAAACATCGGGGTGTTTTCAATATAGATGATCTGCAGGGCGGGCGTCTGGGCTACGTCCAGCGCCAGTTTAAAAATATCCGCGTCTGGTTTTCGGAGATGCACGAAGCAGGAGGAAACAAAAGAATCCACAAACCCGTCCAGCTTGAACTTTCGAATCCGATATGTATTCAGTTCGCGCGCTTCGTTGCTAAGCACGATGACCTTCAAGTCATACTTTGCCTTGAGCTTGCGGACCAACTCAATCATTTCCGTGCGAGGTTTCGATTGCGCGAACATGAAACGCCGAAACTGAGCCCGGGTGAACGACCGCTTTTGGTAGAAGACCACCCGGCCTAAATATTCTTCCAGCGTGAGCTTCCCCTCTTCGTAGGTGTCGAAGGTCAGGTGATGCCGATTCTCCATCTCGGTCAACTCCAGCTTGAAGCGGGTCGCCGCCCGTTTGCGGGCATGATGATCCCACCCGTTGGTGAGCAGGACGCCGCCAATATCCAGAAACAATGCCGTGATTGGTGCGTTTCTTTTCATTGGGTCGGGAGTGGGGAAGTCTGGAGAATTGGCTTCATCATTGCCTGATACATCATTTCCTCGCTGAGGAACGGTGAACCATAGAGTTCGTACCCGGCGTTTATTTTTTCGTTCACTTTCCGCGCCAGCTCGTCATGGGTGGCGGCATCGGCGTGAAAAGGCACCGCGACGATGATGTATTCGATCGGAGGTTTCATGTTATCTTGAGTCACGAATTCTTTCCCTTTTTCTTACACTGTCCCACCAGTTCGGTCGGCAGGGGCCAACTATGTCCCTGGGCCAGCAGACCCTGAGCTTCCTCGGGCCCCCAGGTGCCGGCGGCGTAATTGGGAAAGTCACCGGGCGGAGCTGCCGACCAGACGTCGAGCACCGGCATCAACAACCGCCAGGCGGCCTCCACCTGATCAGCGCGCATGAACAAGGTGGCGTCATTCTTCATTACGTCCCAGAGCAACGTTTCATAGGCGTCAGGCGAGGGGGCGGCGAAGGTGTCCTGGTAATTGAACTGCATCTCCACGGAGCGCAGGTGCATCTTTGGTCCGGGGTGCTTTGCCTGAAAGCGCAGCACGATGCCTTCGTCGGGTTGGATGGACATCACCAGCCGGGACGACTGCCAGTCGAGCGTGGACTCAGCCGGAAACGACTGATGCGGCACCCCGCGAAATTGGATGGCAATTTCCGAGGACTGCCGGGTGAGCCGCTTGCCGGTGCGGAGATAGAAGGGCACGCCCTGCCAGCGCCAGTTGTCGAGGAACAGTCTGAGTGCGACAAATGTTTCCGTTTGGGAGTCGGCCGACACACCGTCTTCTTGACGGTAACCGGGAACTTTTTTGCCGCCAATCCAACCCTGGCCGTATTGCCCGCGCACCGCGCATTGGTGAACGGCGTCCCGGTCAATCGGACGGACGGCGTGGAGGACGTCCACCTTCTTGTTGCGAATCTCGTCGGCTTCGAAGGAGACCATCGGTTCCATCGCCACGAGGCAGAGCAGTTGCATCAGGTGATTCTGCACCATGTCGCGCAGTGCCCCGGCGTGGTCATAATAGCCGCCTCGATGTTCGACGCCGACGGCTTCGACGGCGGTGATGGTGACACAATCCACATAACGGCGGTTCCAGATCGGCTCGAAGAGGGGATTGGCAAAGCGGAAGGCCAGAATGTTCTGCACCGTTTCCTTGCCCAAATAATGGTCGATACGGAAGATCTGGGATTCCTCGAAATTGGCGGCGAGAATGGTGTTCAGGGCGCGGGCGGATTCCAGGTCATAGCCGATCGGTTTTTCGACCACGATCCGCGCGAATTGCCGGTCACGCGCAAGTCCGGCCTTGCCGAGGTATTTGGGGATTTCGCCAAACATGCTCGGCGGTGTGGCCATGTAAAAGATGCGGTGGACTTTGGCGCCCCATTCCTTTTCCAGCTTCGCGCAATGTTTGCCCAGGGCCCTATAAGTTTGCAGTTTCTTGAAATCGCCCTGCTGGTAGTGGATGTGTTGTGCGAACTGATTCCAGGCGGCGCCTTTGGTTTTACCGAAACGGGAGAATTGTTTGACGCCATCGTGCAACCGTCGCCGCAGCTGGTCGTCGCTGAATTTGACGCGATCCACCACGATGACCGAGAAGTGAGCGGGCATGCTTCGATCCCGGGAGAGGTCGAACAAGGCCGGCACGAGTTTCCGCCAGGTCAAGTCACCGGCACCGCCAAAAATGACGAACACCGTCGGTTCGAGTTGGTCGTTTATTTTCATCATCGCTGCCACAGGATGTGAGCGGCTTCCAGAGGAATGGCAGCGCCGTCGCAGCGCGGCATCACTCGCGCCGTGTAGTCCGCTGTCGGGCGAGCCGCCGACACGGTGGCGCTGTAAACGCAGCCCCCTGATTCGTCGGCCAATGGATGAAGACAGGTCATTTCCTGCCGCACCGGCAGGCTGTCTTTGATTCCATCGGCATAAAGCTCCACCCGCACGGCTTTCGGGTCAAGGTCTTTGAAATAGATTTGGACTTCAAATATATGCCGCTCACCTTTGGTCGCCACTTTTAATTCGCCGAAGTGCAGCGTGGTCCATTTCTGTTCCAGACTGTGCCGCCAGTCCACCATTTGCCTGCCGACCGCACCTTTGTTGGCCACGCGCGCCTGGCAGGCGATCGCGGCCGGGAGATAATGTTGTTCAGTGTATTCGCACACGGCGCGATTGGCGGAGAAACGCGGGGTCAAGCACGCCATGCTTTCCCGCATTCGCGCGACCCAGGCCGTGGGAATGCCTTTTTCGTTGCGGTTATAAAACTCCGGAATCACCTCGCGTTCGAGCCGTTCGTAGAGCGCCTCGGCTTCGGCCGCATCCCATGACGGATCGTCACCGTGTTCCTGGCCGTCGCCCAACGCCCAGCCCAGCTCCGGTACATAAGCTTCGGCCCACCAGCCGTCCAATTCCGAAAGATTGATGCCGCCGTTGACCAGCACCTTCATGCCGCTCGTGCCACACGCCTCCCACGGTCGCCGTGGCGTGTTGATCCAAACATCCACGCCTTGCACCAAACGTCCGGTCAAGTCCATATCATAGTCGCTGAGGAAAATCGCATGCGGACGAACCTCCGGCCGGCGAATGAACTGGATCCATTTCTGAATCAGAGCCTGTCCCGCCAGGTCCGCCGGATGGGCCTTGCCCGCGATGATGAGTTGCACGGGTCGCTGGGGATTGGACAACAAACGCAGCAGTCGTTCCGGGTCGTGTAACAGCAGGTTGGGTCTTTTGTAGGTCGCAAAGCGACGCGCAAAACCCAGTGTCAATGCGTTGGGATCAAACAGATGTTTTGCCTTTTCAACCGTCTCGGGCGACGCGCCGGCGGCGGCATAGTGCCGGGCCAGACGCTCGCGGGCGTATTCCACCAGCGACTTGCTGGTGGCGAGGCGAAATTGCCAAAGGCTGTCGTCGGAGACACGGCGAATGTCCTGCTCCAAGGGTTCCGTCTTCCCCAGCCAGCGGTCTTTGCCACAGGCCTTCGTCCAAAGATCATCAGCGGCGGCCGAGTCCCAGGTCGGCATGTGGACTCCGTTAGTCACATGGCCGACGGGCACTTCGTCCGCTGGCCAATCTGGAAACAGCGGCGCAAAGAGTTGCCGGCTGACTTTTCCATGCAAGCGACTCACGCCATTCACCGAGCCGCTGCCACGGATTGCCAGATAGGCCATGTTGAAATTTTCCGACGCGTCGTTCGGATTTTGGCGGCCCAAGGCCAGCAGGTCGTGGAGGGGAATTCCGAGTTTCTTCTCCGCATAACCGCCGAGGTATTGCTCGATGAGGACCGGAGTGAAACGGTCAAACCCGGCGGCCACGGCCGTGTGGGTGGTAAAGAGATTCCCCGCCCGCGTGGCGGCCAGCGCCACTTCAAAAGGCAGCGAGTTCTCTTGCATGAAACTGCGGGCGCGCTCCAGCACCGCGAAGGCCGCATGACCTTCATTCAGGTGACAGACGTCCGGCTGGATGCCGAGAGCGACGAGCAGCCGCCAGCCGCCAATCCCAAGCAGCAACTCCTGCTTGAGGCGCAACTCCGGTCCGCCGCCATACAACTCGCTGGTAATCCCACGATGAGCGGGGAAGTTCGCCGCGTCATTGCTATCCAGCAGGTAAAGTTTCACCCGACCGACCCGAACCTGCCAGGCGCGCAGCCAGACCGAGTAGCCAGGCAAGGCGATCTCCAAACGCAACCACTCGCCGTTTGGTTGGCGCAACGGTGTGATCGGCAACTGTCCGGGGTCGTTATACGGATAAAGGGCTTGTTGCGCGCCGTCCTTGTCAATCACCTGGCGAAAATAGCCTTGTTGGTAGAGCAGTCCCACTCCGACCACCGGCACGCCCAGGTCGCTGGCGGCTTTGAGCTGATCGCCGGCCACATTGCCCAGCCCGCCGGAATAAATCGGCAGCGCTTCGCTCAACATATATTCCATGCTGAAATACGCGACACACTTCAAAGGCGACTGCGGATGATTTTTCTGAAACCATGCGGGCGTCTCCGCCGCCTGATGTTTAGCATGCAGCAGTTCATCAATGTTCTTGCGGAAGGCAGGATCGGCCAGCACGCGCTGGAGTTTGTCCTTGGAGACAGTCTGTAGAACCACCCAGGGGTTTTGAGTGAACTCCCACAGCGCGGGATCAAGCTGTCGCCACACTTCGTCGGTGGCATGATTCCACGACCAGCGCAAATCCAAAGCCAGTTCCGTCAGGCAATCGAAACCTTCGACATCCGCATTTAAATGACCAGAGTTCGGCTTGCTGACAGACGTTTGTTGGTTCATGGCTTTTTCTTTCATTTTGGCTTGGACGGAATCACCGGCTTCGGTGGGGACTCCGACAAAGCGTCGTTGATGATTGTCTGGGCTTCCGCCAGGATGCGGTGCAAATGCTTCTCTCCTTGGAAACTCTCGGCGTAAATTTTATAGATGTTTTCGGTGCCAGACGGACGCGCCGCGAACCAGCCGCTCTCGGCCATCACTTTCAATCCGCCAATGGGAGCGCCGTTGCCCGGCGCATGGGTGAGGACGGTCTGGATTTTTTCGCCCGCCAGCCCGGTGAGCTTGACCTGCTGCGGTGACAGTTTCGCCAACCGCTCCTTTTGTTCCGGAGTGGCTGGGGCATCTACACGGTCATAGAACGGTTCCCCGAACTCGTGCCCGAATTCGCGATAAATTGCCGCAGGATCGTGGCCCGTCCGCGCGGTCATTTCTGCAGCGAGCAAACAGGGAATGAATCCGTCCTTGTCCGTTGTCCAGACGGTGCCATCCAGACGAGGGAAAACCGAACCTGCGCTTTCCTCGCCGGCAAATCCCAGCGAGCCATCGAGCAAGCCATCCACGAACCACTTGAAACCAACCGGCACCTCGAAGAGCTTCCGGCCAAGTTTGGCGGCGATCCGGTCAATCATCTGGCTGCTCACGATCGTTTTGCCGACCGTCGCCCATTTGGACCACTTCGGCCGGTTCTGAAAAAGATAGAAAATCGCCGCGCACAGGTCGTGATTGGGCGGCAGCAATCCATCGCTTTTGGTGACGATCCCGTGCCGGTCGTGGTCGGTGTCGCAGGCAAACGCAAGATCAAAATGATCCTTCATCCCGATCAGCCGCTGCATTGCATAAGTCGAAGACGGATCCATGCGAATCTGGCCATCCCAATCCACCGTCATGAACCGAAAGGTGGGATCAACCATCTCGTCAACCACCGTCAGGTTCAAACCATGTTGCTCCGCGATTCGCGCCCAGTAATGGACGCCGGCACCGCCCAGCGGATCAACGCCCAGATGGATCTTCGCGCTGCGAATGATGTTCAGATCAATGACATTGCCGAGGTCATTGACGTAGGCGGTAAGATAATCGTGCCGATGCGTCGTCGCGGCGCGCAGCGCCTGCGCGTGGGGAATTCGTTTCACCCCCTTGAGATGGACTTCCAGCAGCGCATTCGCCTTTGCCTCAATCCAAGCGGTGATTGCGTTATCCGCCGGCCCGCCATTGGGCGGGTTGTATTTGAAGCCACCGTCATGCGGCGGATTGTGTGAGGGCGTGATGACAATCCCGTCGGCGAGTCCCTTTTTGCGCCCGCGGTTGTAAGTCAGGATCGCATGGGAGATCACCGGGGTCGGCGTGTATTCGTCCCCTTCGGCAAGCATCACCTCAATTCCGTTTGCCGCCAGAACCTCCAGCGCGGTGGCGCAGGCCGGAACGGAAAGCGCGTGTGTATCCATGCCGAGATACAGCGGGCCGGAGATGTTTTGCCGCTTGCGATAAAGGCAAATCGCCTGGGTTATCGCGAGGATGTGCCATTCGTTGAAAGCCAGCCTGAACGAAGAGCCGCGATGGCCCGATGTGCCAAACGCCACCCGCTGTCCCGGTACCGCAGGATCGGGCACACCGGTGTAGTAGGCCGAGACAAGTCGCGGCACATCGACCAGTATTCCGGGCGGTGCCGGTTTTCCGGCCAGGGGACTTATTTTCATGACGTTTGTTTGGGTGGTTCGCTTTCGAGTTCCGCCACTTTCGCCAGGCGGCGACGAAAGCGCGCCGCGCCGCTGAATCGCGCGGCGAGAAATGTCTGCACCAATTCCCAGGCGAGGGCGTGACCGACCACGAGGCCGCCAAAACAGATCAGGTTCAGATCGTCGTCCTCGACGCCTTGATGCGCCGAAAAGTTTTCGTGAATCAAGCAGGCCCGAACCCCCGCCACTTTGTTCGCGCAGACCGATGCTCCAACCCCACTTCCACAAATGCCCACGCCGCGATCCACCACCCCGGCGGCAACCGCGCGGGCCAGCGGCACAACAAAATCCGGATAATCATCGTCCTCTTTCGGTCGACCGTCGCCAAAGTCAACCACTTCATGACCGGCTTCGCGCAATTTCCCGGCCAGATATTTCTTTAACTCGTAACCGCCGTGGTCGGCGGCGACACCGACACGTTGGAGTGTTCTCATTATTTTCATTTTTTCCCCTCCTTTTCCCATTCCGTGTGAAACGTGCCCTTGGCATCGATCCGCTCATAGGTGTGGGCTCCGAAATAGTCGCGCTGGGCCTGGATGAGATTGGCCGGCAGCCAGGCGCTGCGATAGGCGTCGAGATAACCCAAAGAAACCATCAATCCTGTGGCCGGCACCCCTGCCTCGGCCGCCTGGCATACCACCCGGCGCAAATCCTCCTGATGTTCCATGACTTTGCGCGACAAGTTGGGATCCAGCAGCACGTTCGGCAGCTCAGGCCGCGCGCGAAACGCCGCGCAGATGTCTTCCAGCAACGCGGCGCGGATGATGCACCCGCCCCGCCATATTCTTGCCACCGCTTCCAGATCGAGGTGATACCCGTATTTGTCTGAAGCAGCCGCTAAAAGGGCCATGCCTTGCGCATAGGTGATGATGATCGCGGCAAAAAGCGCGCGGCACAATTGCGCGAGGAAGTTTTTGCGGTCGTGCTTGAAACGCCGCATGGGCCGCTGATAAATCGTGCCGGCCTGCGCCCGTTCCTTCGCGAACGCCGACAAGTCCCGCATCGCGACTGCCAGATCAATCGTCGGAATCGGCACTTGCAGTTCCATCGCGCTTTGTGAGGTCCACATGCCTGTGCCTGTCTGTTTGGCCACGTCGAGGATTTCGTCAATCAGCCGCTTGCCGGTCTTCTCGTCCGGTTTGGAGAAAATATGGCTGCTGATTTCCACCAGATAGCCATTGAGTTCGCCCTTGTTCCATGAAGCATAGACCTCACACACTTCATCATCGTTCAAGCCCAGCCCGCGTTTCATCAGGTCGTAGGTCTCGGCAATCAATTGCATGACGCCGTATTCGATGCCGTTGTGGACCATCTTCACGAAGTGACCGGCCGATCCCGGGCCCAGCCAGGTCACGCACGGCTCGCCGTTGACCTTCGCCGCCGCAGCTTCAAAGACGGGACGGACCCGATCGTAGGCCCCTTTCGGCCCGCCGGGCATGATGCTCGGCCCGTGCCGCGCACCTTCTTCGCCACCCGACACCCCCACGCCAATGAATTGAATACCTTTCGCCGCCAAGTTGCGGGCGCGCACGTCCGTGTCTTTGAAGTAGGAGTTGCCGGCGTCGATGATGAGATCGTCCTTGTCCAGGTGCGGCAACAAATCCTTGATGACCGAATCCACCGGAGGGCCGGCGGGCACCAGCATCATGATAGCGCGCGGGTTACGAAGCATGGCAATGAAATCGAGGATGTTCGCCGCGGCGCCGATGTTGTGTTCGGCTGATTCCTTCCGCAGCGCCTCGACCTTGGTGAGGTCCTTGTCATAACCCGCCACCGAAAAGCCGTGATCGGCCATGTTCAGCACGAAATTGCGTCCCATAACGCCCAAACCCACCATGCCGATTTCATACCGTTGTTGCGATTGCGTGTTTCTCATAACCTTGGCCCCAGTATCCGCCGCTTTCAGGCTGAACCCAACTTCACCACCATCTTGCCAACATTTTTCCCTTCGAAGAGGCCGATGAACGCGCTCACCGCCTGGCCAATTCCTTCCGCCACCGTCTCTTTGTTCTTCAGCTTGCCGGTTCGGAAATAGCCGCCCACCTCTTTTTCAAATTCACCCTGACGATCCAGCCAATCCCGAACGATGAGACCCTTCATCGTCAACCGTTTGGCAATCATGTTAGATAGATTCGAAGGGCCGGGCCGCGGCTTTTCATCGTTGTACCCGGAGATGCAGCCACAGGCGATGATCCGGCCATGCACCCGCAAAGCCGAGAGCGCCGCTTCGAGTGTTTCGCCTCCCACATTGTCGAAATAAACATCGATACCGTCCGGTGCCTCCAGGTTCAGTTGTTCGATGACCGGGCCGGTCTTGTAATCGAAGGCAATGTCAAACCCGCATTCTTCCCGCAGAAACATGACCTTCTCCATTGAACCGGCCGACCCGATGACACGGCACCCGCGCAATTTTGCGAGTTGCCCGGCCACACTGCCAACGGCCCCGGCGGCTCCCGAAATAAAAATAACATCACCGGCTTTGACCTCCGCCAAGTTTAACCCGACCCAGGCGGTCATGCCCGTCATGCCGAGGGCGCCAAGGTAAACCGAGAGCGGCTGGACCTCGCGGCTGACCAGACGCAACTCTTTCGGTGAAGCCGTGAAATACTCCCGCCAGCCAAAGTTGGAAGTGACGGCATCGCCCGGCTTGAATTCCCTGGCGTGCGACTCGATGACCTCGCCAACGGCGCCGCCGTCGAGCGGTTTGCCCAACTCGAACGGTGGAATATACGATTTCCCGGCGTTCATGCGACCGCGCATGTAAGGGTCCACCGACATGAAAAGATTGCGAACGAGCACCTGCCGATCTTGAAGCGGCTCCAGTTCGACCTGTGCCAAGGTAAAGTTGGCTGCGGTTGGAACCCCGTTGGGGCGGGAAGCCAGATGGATTTCTCGGCTCGAAATTTTTGACATAACAATAATCCTGGTAATCTTAAGTCTTTCGTCACAAGGCTCTCATTTATCCTTCATTGGGGCTGCTTTCCTCCATTCTCGACTGCGGGGAGAGACCCTCGACGGACGGAGAGCAGTGCACGCATAGTCATCTGTTTTTTACAGGCCTCGCGTGCCGGTGCATTCCATTAAGCGCTGCTGCGTGCTTCTGTGAACTGACCGGGGGGCAGGGCCGTGGTTGCCGGAGTCTTCATGAAGACTCTTTTGCGGCTGCTCTGGAGGTTTGGCGCATTTGATCATGCTCCGCTCCGGCGATGCCTTCATCGACCAGTCTTTCATTATCGCTTCGCCCTTCGTCGTCCTCATCGTCGCTGGCAGTCACTGGCACTTTGTGTCCGGTCGAGCCGGGCACCGGGTCCCAGCGTTCGGATTCGGGTGCCGATTCAAGGACCACCTCGTTCGGGTCCGGGTCCGAATCGCCCGTCAATTCCCGTTTGGCCTGTTCCCAATCGGATTTGGACACTTCTTGCGCGGAACGGCCATTGATGACCGCCAGTTCAACCGCGCGTTCCCGCACCATCTTACGGGTCACCGTGCCGATGCCGGCGGAATTTTCGGTCACGGCACCTTCCTTCAGTGGGTTTGTTTTCATGGGCTTGAATCACCGCAAGCGCGGAAAAGGGTTTGTGTGTTATGCGACGTTTTCATTTGGCGCTCACCACGATCTTCGCGCGTGTCGCGGGATTTTGAAAAAATGTTGTCCCGCTTTTGGGACTTTGGACTTAGGGCGCCTGCCTTGGGATTCGGCCGCAGTCGGTGAAGTGTTTTGGGGAAAACAGGGGATTGAGGTGCTTCCGCCAGTTTGGTGATGGAGGCTTTCATAAAATTCGTCTTCCTTTGGTTAATTGGGGATTTGGCGTTGTTTGGCGGAAAGCAAACGCGTTACACGGATGCGCGGCGAAAGCTCTCGCGGTCGTCCGCTTCGAGCCAGTCGAACGTGGTGTTCGTTTCAGGATTCAGTCCGAGCTTGGAGCAGTTCTCAATGAAGTAAGCGCGCTTTTCCGGATTTTTCATCAGGCTGCCGGCTTCCATTTCATCAGACCAGGTCTTGATTTCAGCCGGCGTTTTCGTCGTGCCGTTCACCTGCAGCCAGGCGCCGACGTCTTCATAATTTTTCGAGGCTTGAACGGCGGTTTTGAATTGCTCGCCGGTGATGCCCTTGAAACTGAAGAGCAGGTTGTCCAGCGGACAATCATAATGATATTCACCCAGCGTTCCCGCCAGGCTGGCGCGGCATTTGTCAACGGCACGGCTGGCGATCGCGAATCCGGCGATGCGTTCGCGCGGGCTGTGCGGGGCTTGTTTGGTCAGGTCTCGGGCGATGATGGGGATGTTCATAATTTTATTATTTTCCTGGTTTGGTTTGTGTGGTGGATGTTGTGTCTATTATTTCGTTGCCTGGGAATGGGCTTCAACAAACCACAGCCATTTATCTATGCCGCGGGAGATTTCGGTGAACAGATCCGCCGTGTCGGCATCATCCAGTTCGTCCGCTTCATTGATCGTGTTGCGGGCTTCCTGTCCGAAGGTGGAGAGGGCCCGGGCAGCGGCTTCGACGTGGGCCAGACCGTCGGCAATCGTGAGCGGATATTCTTCGAGTTGCGAGCGCGCCGCGGCCACACGCGCCGTGCCCTCGGCGATGCCGCCCAGTTGCACGATGCGTTCGGCAATCATGTCCACGTAGGACTCCACAGCTTCGTCCACCTGGTCGAAGAGTTCGTGCAGGCCGATGAAGCTCGGGCCTTTCACATTCCAATGCGCCTGCTTCATCTGCGTCTGCAGATCCACGGCAGACGCCAGCCGCTGGTTCAAGAGCGCGTTCAGTTCCGACCGGCGCTTGAGCGGGAGGTCGTTTTCGGTTTCATACATTTTGGGTGCTTCCGCGAGGTTGGCGATGGCTGTTTTCATAAATGGATTCATTCGGGATGGGTTGACCGGGGGATGTGTTTTATATCCGGTTGGACAACCCGTGGGTCCGGGTGAGTTTGCGTTCCGCGAGCAATTGCGCCTCGGCCTCCAGCCAATGCTGCACCGCACATCCCTGTGGCGAACCCTGGTTGACATAACTGAAGTAGGCCCTTCTGGCCACTTCGTCCGGCGATGGTGAAAAATCAATTTCGTTCTGGTTTAAGCCCGCAACCGCCGCCGACCGTGATGCGCCGGCAGGCTTTTGGTTTTGGTTCTGGGAGAAGTTTTTGTGTTTCATGCCGTGAGCATAGGCTGGTAGCGGCGTGCCCGCTATAGGGTGTTCACCCCATTTCGGATTTTTCTCCTGAGTTGTTGTTTCATTCTTGGGCTGTCACCTAAACCGCCTGGCTTTTATGACAAGATGAATCCTGTTCTGAACCTCTGATGTGATACTTGGCTATCCTTTAGCTGCTTCAGATATTGGTCACGGTTTTGCCTCCAGAGCGGTTTGCGGAAATGGGCGGAATTGATTTTCATCTTTGTTCTTTTGGCAATGGTTCGCGTCGGTTCATTTGGTGGACTCATCTTTCCGAATCTCCCGCTCCGCCTGTTCCCAGTCCTGAACGGCTGAATTGCCTTGGCGGCTTCGCTTCTCGTAGAGTTCATACGCCCGTGTAGCGATCTGCGGCGTCAAATCGGAAGGTGTCTTGGCTTTGGCTTCCGGTTTCGGCTCGACTGCGGATTTGGCCTTAGCCTCAGCTTTGGTTTCAGGTTTTGATTCGGCTTTGACGGGATCAAAAATCCGATATGCGAGCAGTTTCACGCGGTCATTCAAGAGGAACCACAGCAGCGCATAGCCCCACACGAACCCGGCCCAACCCCAGCCGAGGGGTGTCATAAACAAACCATAAACCGCTATCAACGTCGCCACGATTTGTGTGCCGACCACGGCCACCCATAAAATCCGCGCCGGACGATGAGACCAGAACGGGCCGCGCGTGCGGGTGAGGAAAATCGTCAGATGTCCCGCCACGGACAGCTTCAAATACATCAGCGTCTGGATGTGCGCCCGGTCGAGATGGAAGACACGCTCGCCTAGATAAAACAAGCCGAAGGCGGAGACGACCCCGATGACGCCCAGCACCGTGGAGATCCCCAACACCATGCGCATGTTCCAGGCTTCGGGCTTATCCCTGTAATGAACATTGTCATAGGCGATGGACAGGATGGCGCCGTCGTTGAGCAACGCCAGCATCACGATCATCACCGCCGTCAATGGATAAAAGTTAAAGATCAGGATCGCCAGCGTCATGAACAACAGCACGCGCAGCGTCTCCGCGATACGATAGATCGCGTAGCTGTTCATCCGCTGGAAAATTCTTCGGCTTTCCTTGATCGCGTCAATAATCACCGACAGGCCGGGCGTCGTCAGCACGATGGCTGCTGCCGCTCGCGCCGCGTCCGTCGCGCCCGAAACGGCGATGCCGCAGTCGGCTTTCTTGAGCGCGGGCGCATCATTTACCCCGTCGCCCGTCATGCCGACGATGTGGCCGCGTTTTTGCAGAACATCCACGATGTGGAACTTGTGTTCGGGAAATACCTGGGCGAAACCGTCGGCCTTCTCGATGGACTCGGCCACCGCCGTCGTCTCTTGCTGCCTTACGTCGCCCAAGCCGGAGGCATCGAGGATATTTGTGCCCATGTCCAACTTTTTGGCGGTTTCCTGGGCGATGGCGAGTGCATCGCCTGTAACCATCTTGATCTTCACGCCCATCTGGCGCGCGGTCGCAATGGTTGCCTTGGCATCTTCCCGTGGTGGATCGAACAGGGGCAACACGCCAAGAAACCGCCATTGACCGTCGCCCTCGGCCCGTGCCACACCCAATGAACGAAAGCCGCGCGCCGCGAATTCATTGACTGCCTTCTCAACGGCAGGCTTCACCTGCCCGGCATTGGCCGATAATTCCAAAATCACTTGCGGCGCACCCTTCGTCACTTTGAACATCTGGCCGTCCTTGGCTTTGACGGTGGCCTCGGTGCGCTTATGCACCGGGTCGAACGGTTGGAAATGAACCACTTCACAAGCTTTTAACGAATCCTTGTCTTTCAGTCCGCCCAGAACAGCCAGATCAATCGTGTCGTTATTTTCTGCGCGCGACGCCAGCGCGCCATTGAGGATGACTTGCTCGGCGGGGACATTGTTCACGCTGAACGGATCGCCCAGCGTCAGCTTGTTCTGGGTCAGGGTGCCGGTCTTGTCCGCGCACAGCACATCCACACCCGCCAACTCCTCGATGGCCACGAGTCGGCTGACAATCGCCTGCTTCTTGGAGAGCAGGCGCGCGCCGACCGCCATCGTCACCGACAGCACCGTCGGCATCGCCACGGGAATCGCGGCCACGGTCAGCACCAGGGCAAACTGCAGCGTGGTGAGGATCGCGTCGCCGCGATAGATTGCGAAACCAATGATCACGGCCACCAGTGCCACCGCGAGAATGATCAGGTAATTGCCGATCTTCAAAACCGCCTTTTGAAAGTGGCTGACGGTGTGCGCCTCCTGCACCAGTTGCGCCGTCTTGCCGAAGTAAGTTTTCTCGCCCGTGGCATAAACCATTGCACCAATTTCTCCCTGGCGGATGATCGAACCGGAAAACACCGCGTCGCCAGATTTGCGCTCGGCAGGCAACGACTCTCCCGTCAGCGCGGACTGATCCACCTCCACCGGGTCGCCGTCCAGCAGACGCGCATCCGCCGGCACAATGTCGCCCAGGCGCATGCGAATGACATCGCCCGGCACCAACTCGCGCGCCGGCGGGTTGATCCACTTCCCATCCCGTTTCACCCGGGCCTTGATGGCCAGCTTGGCCTTCAGGGCGGCAATGGCGTTGCCTGCCTCACGTTCTTCCCAGAATCCGACTACGGCGTTGGCCGCCAACAAAAGGAGGATGATGCAAAAATCCGGCCAGTGCCGAACCACGCCCGACAGAATCACCGCAATCTCGATCATCCACGGAATAGGTCCCCAAAAATAGGAGAGGAATTTCAGGAAGAGATTCGTCTTCTTCTCGGTAAGTTCATTCGGCCCATATTGGGTGAGCCGTTTCTGCGCCTCCGCTTGCGTGAGGCCGTCGGGCGACGACCCCAATTTTTTCTCCACCTCTGCCAGCGGCAGCGTTTTCAAATCGTTCTTAGCATCTGGCTTGGCATCCGGGTTGGCACCAGGCTTCACATCAGGCTTCGATCCCGGCTTGGATTCGGGCGCCTTGGGCTTCGATTCTCCAGATGGACTGGGCTTCAGTCCGGGAGCTTTGGGCTGGTCAGCTTTGGGTTTCGTAATGGATATTCTCCTGTCTTTCCTGTCTTTGCTATGCCGCAAGTTTCGAGAGTTGCGGGATACTTGTTGTCATGCTCATGCCCTTTCCATCGCGGCAGTGTATTCGCCACGGCGTGCAGCCCGGTTGCATCTCGCCCGATGAATCAGAGCCTGCTGTGCCGCCAACACGTTGACCTCCTTGCCTTGCCAGATTTCCAAAGCTGGTTGCTGGATGGCGCGGGCAAACGAAAACGCCAGCGCCCAAGGCAGTCGCGAATTGAATCGAAGATTCATGGTATTCAAACGGGCCGAGGCCAGTTCAGCGGATTGGCCGCCCGACAAAAATGCAATCCCCGGAACCGCAGCGGGTACAGTTCGCCATAGACTCTTCACCGTGATGTTGGCCACCTCGTCCACATCTTCCATCTCTTCTGGCTGGCGGTCGGTCAATCGCACTTGAAACTGTTGTTCGCCGATGGCCGCTTCTTCCACTTCTTGATGCGGGGGGCAGGTGAAGCCCGGCAGCACCATGTTGGGTTTGAGAATCATGCCTTCCAGCAGCACGCGCTGGGAATTGAGCTGGATGAAAACCGTTCGCAGGACTTCCTCCGTGACCGCGCGGCACCGCTCCAAGGAATGATCGCCATCCATGAGCACTTCCGGCTCGACGACGGGAACCAAGCCGGCCTCCTGGCACAACGCGGCGTAGCGCGCCAACGCGTGCGCGTTGGCCTCAATGCAACTCCGGGTGGGAATGCCCTCGCCGATGGCAATCACCGCCCGCCACTTGGCAAAACGCGCGCCCATTTGAAAGTATTCCGCCAGACGGTCGCGCAATCCGTCCAGACCTTCGGTGATTTTTTCGCCGGGATGAGCGGCCAGGGCCTTGGCTCCGGCATCTACTTTGATGCCGGGAATGATTCCCGCATCGGTCAGGACTTTGAGAAACGGAGTGCCGTCCTTCTTCTGCTGTCGAATTGTTTCGTCGTAAAGAATCACGCCACTGATGCACCCGCCGAGACCGGGTGTGGTCACAATCAACTCCCGATACGCGCGCCGGGCATCCACCGTTTGTGGGATGTCCAGCTTCGCGAAGCGTTTGTTGCAGGTGGGATTGCTTTCATCCATCGCCAGCAGACCTTTGTCGTCGGCGACCAGTGCCTTCGCAGCGTCTGTTAAATTTTGCGTGTTCATAGTGATAATTTCTCGGCGCGTTAATCAGCGGCAATCATTGGTTACCGGCCGGGGCGGAAATTGGTTGCTGCGTTTGCTGCGGCTGGCCGTGAGTCCGCCACCGCAAGTCACCGGTCATCAAATAGACACCCATGGCGGCCAGCATCAAAATCACGCAGAACCAGATACGCCAGTCACGATGGGCACGTCTCCAATAAGGAGGTTGGCCGTGATGAATCGGGCCGCCATTAGGATCTCCGTGCGACTTGTGATCGTGCTTTAATTCATTCAT
>Ga0181538_10000205_pt1 | contig 68237 bp, 49 predicted proteins | sample PEATcosm2014_Bin_40_FD_119773 | JGI IMG/M metagenome (GOLD analysis project Ga0181538, IMG submission 119773) | Peatland microbial communities from MTU Mesocosm Facility, Houghton, MI, USA - PEATcosm2014_Bin23_30_metaG | ecosystem: Environmental > Terrestrial > Soil > Wetlands > Peat | place...
GCGCTGGGGCAAAAGTTCCAGGTGCGGCTATATCGCTTCGGCAAGGAAGCCGAGCGCATACAGAAGACCAGCCAGCTTACCGCGGCAGCGCCGGCTTCGCGCATCGGCGACAGCCTCGAGCAGGTGCTCGCGGAATCGGCGACGTTACCCTTGGGCGCGGTGGTGCTGCTTTCCGACGGCGCAGACAACTCCGGCGGCATCGATCTCGATACGATTTCACAGATCCGCCGCCGGCGCATCCCGGTCAACACCATCGGCTTCGGCCGCGAGAAGCTGGAGAAGGATATCGAGATTATGGACGCCGCACTGCCCGGGCACGCGCTGGCCGATTCCCGGCTGAGTGCGCTGGTCACCTTCCGGCAGTATGGCTACGCCGGCCAGAAGGCCATGCTTTCGGTGCGCGACGCCGGCAAAGTGCTGGCCTCCCGCGAGGTGAAGTTGAAGGGCGAAGGCGCTCCGCAGTCGGAAGCGCTGCTGTTCAACGCAGGGCTGGCCGGACCTAAGACGCTCGAGATCTCCATCGAGCCGCTCCCTGGCGAGGAAAACCGCGACAACAACTCGATCCACCGGCTGGTCGACGTAGAAACGCGCCGGCCGCGCATTCTGTATATGGAAGGCGAGCCGCGCTGGGAATTCAAGTTCATTCGCCGCGCCGCCGAGGACGACCGCAGCCTGCAGCTTGCCAGCTTGCTGCGCACCACGCAGAACAAGATCTATCGTCAGGGCTTCTCCGATCCACACGAGCTCGAAGAGGGATTCCCCGGCAAACCCGAAGAGTTGTTCGCCTTTGAGGGGCTGATTATTGGCAGCGTGGAAGCCACCTACTTCACGCAAACCCAGCAGGACCTGATTCGCGAATTCGCCAACCGGCGCGGCGGCGGCATCCTGTTTCTGGGCGGACGCTACGCGCTGTCCGAGGGCGGCTACCTGCATTCCCCGCTCGCCGAGCTGCTGCCCGTGCGCCTTCTGGAGAACAAGGCCACGTTCCACCGCGATTTCTCCAACCAGCAGCTTACCGCGCAAGGCCGCGACAGTCTGATTTGCCGGCTGCTGGAAGATCCGGAGCGAAACGCCGCACGGTGGAACAGCATGCCGCAGCTAGCCAATTACAACGAAGTGGGCGAAGCCAAGCCCGGCGCGGTGACGCTCATGGATGTTGTGCCGGCCGGGCACCGTCCGATGCCGCTGCTGGTCACCGAGAACTACGGCCGCGGCCGCACCGCCGTCTTCGCCACATCCGGAAGCTGGCGCTGGCGCATGTGGCAGGACCACAACGATACCACGCACGCTACTTTCTGGCAGCAACTTTTGCGCTACCTGGTTTCCGACAGCCCCGGACGGGTGGCCGGATCCACGCCGCGCGCGGTCTTATCCGATGAGACGAAAGTGACGCTGCGCGCGGAGGTGCGCGATAAAGCCTTTGAACCTGTTCCGAATGCAGTCGTGGAGGCGCACATCGTGGGGCCGGACGGCGCCGCCACCAGCATCGAGATGACGCCGCAGCCGCTCGAGGAAGGCGTCTACACGACCGAATGGAACGCGGAGAAGGCGGGTTCGTACGTGGCCGAAATCGTGGCTGGGCGCGACAAGGAAGAGCTCGGCCACGACGTGGTCGTGTTCCGGCGCGAAGACGGCGTGGCGGAAAATTTCCGCACCACGCAGAACCGCGAATTGCTGGAGAAGCTGGCGGAGCAGACTGGCGGGCGGTATTACACCGCCGCGAACGCCGCCCGGCTGCCGGAGGAAATCTCGTATTCCGAGGCGGGCATCACTACGCGCGAAACCAAGGACCTGTGGGACATGCCTGTGGTCTTCCTGCTGGCGCTGTTGTTGCGCGGCTCGGAATGGGTCCTTCGGCGGCGCTGGGGGGCCGTATGAAGGATTCTTCTGTGACTTATCAACCAGTCGAAGTCGCAGAAAGATTCCTCACTTGCATTGTGAAGAATTCCCTTGTGACTTTCAACCGGTGCAAGCACTACATGTCGGGCAGGCGCTTTCGCCTGCCAACCCCATATGTTCTACCGTCGAAAGCTTCCCCACTGGCATCCCGAAATCTCCGAGGAGAGTTTCTTATTTATCACGTGGCGCTTAGCGGGCTCCATGCCGAGGGTTCGACAGCCGCCGCAGTTAGCAGGCGAAAGCGCCTGCCCCACGCCCGGCCAGGCCTTCGTGGCATTAAACCGCGAAGCGGACAAAGCGCTGTTCGGGCCAATTTGGCTGCGCGATGCGCGCGTAGCGCGAGTAGTGGCCGGCGCCCTCCAATATGGCCAAAGTGGAAGGCATTTTTACCACCTTCGAGCTTGGGTAATCATGCCGAATCACGTCCGTGTCGTTCTACGGCCAAAGACCGGCCTTTCAGTAATCACACGCTGGTTGAAAGGCTCCACCGCACGACAGGCCAATCTGATCTTGAGCCGTCCGGGGGCGGCTTTTTGGCAAGATGAATCCTTCGACCATCGCGTGCGGGATGAAACGGAGCTGGACCGCGTCGTTCGCTATGTGGAGAACAACCCGGTCAGTGCTGGCCTGGTTGCGAGTCCAGGCGATTGGCCTTGGTCAAGCGCTGGGTTGGCAGGCGAAAGCGCCTGCCCCACTACCTTATAAACAGCTCATCACCCTCCTGTTGCTTACCGCTCTCACCCTCCCCGCCGCGACTTATTACGTCACCATAAGCGGTCTGGGCGGCGAGCCCGACTACGAGCAGCGCTTCGGCATGTGGGCCAAAGACATCGATAAGATCCTGAAATCCAGCCCCGATGCGCGCGTGGAAACGCTGGTGAACGCGACCCGCGAGCAAGTGCGCGGAGCGTTAGCCCGCGTCGCGAAAGAGGCCAGCCCGCAGGATGCCCTCGTAGTCATGCTCATCGGCCACGGCAGTTACGACGGCTATGAATACAAGATCAACCTGCCGGGCCCCGACCTGACGGCGAGCGAACTAGCCACGCTGCTAGATCGTATTCCAGCCACGCGGCAACTCGTCGTCAACATGACCAGCTCGAGCGGCGGCTCCATCGAGTTCCTGCGCAAGCCCAATCGCGTGCTGATCGCGGCCACTAAGGCCGGCACCGAAAAGAATGCCACTGTATTCACGCGTTATTGGGTCGAAGCTTTGCGCGATCCGGCCGCGGATGCCGATAAGAACGGGGTCGTCTCGGCGCTCGAAGCATTCCGTTACGCGGACAAGAAGACCGCTGCCTTTTACGAAGAGCAGAAGCGCCTGGCGACGGAGCACGCCGTATTGGAAGACACCGGCAAGGGCGAGCCCGTGCGCGCGCCATCGCCGGAGAATGGCGAAGGGCTGCAGGCGGCGGCATTCCCGCTGCTGCGCATTGGCGCAACCGCGGCGGCAGCCATGGACCCCGCCAAAGCGCAATTGCTCGCCAAGAAAGAGCAGTTGGAGGAGCAAATCGACACGCTCAAGTACCAGAAAGCCTCCCTCGCACCGGAAGAATATAAGAAGCAACTCGGCGCGCTGCTGCTGGATCTGGCGCGCACTCAGGAGGAACTCGACAAATGAGGCTGCTCCTGGCTGCGCTATGCGCGGTGACGGCGCTGGCGGCGCAAACGATCGACCAGGCGGAATCGCTCTGGAAGCAGCACCGCTATGTCGAGGCGAACGACACGTTTCGCGCGCTGGTGAAAGCGCAGCCGCGCAACGCCCCATACCGCGTCCGCTGGGGCCGGCTGTTCTTGGAACGAATCCAGCCGGCCGATGCCGCGCAGCTCTTCGAGGAAGCGCTGAAAATCGATCCGAACAATGCCAGCGCTTTTCTGGGCCTCGCCTTGGTGGCCGCCGAGGGTTTCGAGAACCAAGCCATCGAGCTTGCGCACAAAGCGCTGGCGGCCGATCCGCATTTGCTCGAAGCGCAGGAATTGCTGGCGCGTCTCGCGCTCGAAGATAACGACACCGCCAAGGCCGCCGAAGAGGCTCACCGCGCTCTCGAAATGTCGCCTAACGCGATCCAAGCCAAGGCCATCCTGGCAACCATCGACTGGCTGAGCGATAAGCCTGAGACGCCTTGGGATCCGCACGCCGCGGAAGCCTACGAGACCGCCGGCAGCATCTTCGTGCTGAATCGCCGCTACGAAGAAGGTATACGCTTCTTCCGGCAAGCCATCGACGCACAGCCGAATCTCTGGAGCGCGCGCTCACAACTGGGCATCAACCTGATGCGCCTGGGCCTGGAAGACGAAGCCCGCCGCCAGCTCGAGATGTGTTACGAGAACGACTACAAGGACAAGCCCACCGTCAACACGCTCCGGCTGATGGATAGCTACAAAAACTTCGTCACTTATAAGACCAGCACCACGATCTTGCGCGTGCACAAGAAAGAAGCCGAGCTCTTGCGTCCTTACTTTGAAGCGGAAATGCAGCGTGCGCTGCGCACCTACGATAAGAAATACGGCATCACGCTCGACCGGCCGGTGCAGGTGGAGGTCTATCCGGACCATGAAGACTTCGCCGTGCGCACCATGGGGATGCCTGGCTTGGGTGCGCTGGGCGTGACGTTCGGCTACGTGGTGGCGATGGATAGCCCTTCGGGACGCAAGCCCGGCACCTTCCACTGGGCCAGCACCATGTGGCACGAATTGAGTCACGTGTATGTCCTCTCGATGACAAAGCATCGCGTGCCGCGCTGGTTCACCGAGGGGCTGGCGGTGCACGAAGAGACCGCCGTATCGCCGGAGTGGGGCGACCGCCTCGACCCGCACGTGATCGCGGCCATCAAAGATAAGAAGCTGCTGCCCGTCGCGGAGCTGGATCGCGGCTTCGTACGGCCGCGCTATCCCGCGCAGGTGGTCGTGTCCTACTTTCAAGCCGGGCGCATCTGCGACTACATCAACGAGCATTGGGGATGGCCGAAGCTCCTGGCCATGATCCACGATTTCGCGACCGGGGCGTCCACCCCGGACGTCATCCAAAAGGAACTCGGCATACAGCCGGAGGAGTTCGACAAGCGCTTTCTCGCCGCGCTCGAAGCCGAAACCAAGAAGACGGTGGATGGATTCGACGAGTGGCGCAAAGGATTGAACAAGGTCGCCGACGAGGCCAAGGCAGGCAAGCACGATGACGTGATCCGCGACGCAGCCGCTATACGCGACATCTATCCGGACTACGTCGAGGCCGGCAATGTCTATCAGTTTCTGGCCGACGCTTACGTTGCCAAGGACAACAAGCCAGCCGCCATCGCCGAGCTGGAGCGCTATGCCAAAGCCGGCGGGCGCAGCCCTGATACACTGAAGCAATTGGCCACCCTCCTGGAAGAGGCCGGCGACAAAAAGGCAGCGGCCGAAGTGCTCGAACGGCTGAATTACATCGAGCCCATCGATGAGGATTTGCATCGCAGGCTGGGCGACCTGTACTTCGGCCTGGGAAATACCGCCGCGGCCATACGCGAATATCGCGCCGTGCTAGCTAAGGCGCCCACCGATCCGGCGGCGTCGCATTTCAACCTGGCAAAGGCTTATAAGTCGGCGAACCGCCCGGGCGACGCCAAAGACGAATTGCTGCTGTCGCTCGAAGCCGCGCCCGGCTTCCGGCCGGCCCAGAAGATGCTACTGGAGTTATCACAATGAGTGGTCCAAACTGCCTATGTCTACTACCATGACACCCGAGTTAGAACCCGACGTTTTACGCAGCCGCATTGCCCGTTTCCGGGAAGTGGAGGCGCAAATTGTGCGGCAGGTCCGGCGCGTAATCGTCGGACAGGAAGAAGTTCTGGAGCAGGTGATGATCGCGCTGTTTGTAGGCGGCCACTGCCTCATCACCGGTCTGCCCGGCACCGCCAAGACGCTGCTGGTCCGCACCATGGCGCAGACGTTGGGCCTGGTGTTCAAGCGCATCCAATTCACGCCGGATCTGATGCCCTCCGATATCACCGGCACCGACATCATCGAAGAAGATCCCACCACCGGACATCGCACTTGGACCTTCGTCAAAGGTCCCATCTTCGCCAACGTGCTGCTGGCGGACGAAATCAATCGCACCCCGCCCAAGACGCAATCGGCGCTGCTGGAGGCCATGCAGGAACTCGCGTGCACGGTGCGCGGCAACAACTACAAGCTGCCCGCGCCGTTCTTCGTGTTGGCCACGCAGAATCCCATTGAGCTCGAAGGCACCTATCCGCTGCCCGAGGCGCAGTTGGATCGCTTCCTGTTCAACACGGTGCTGGGCTACCTGACCGCAAACGAGGAGATGCAGGTGATCGACCTGACCACTACCACGCATATCGCGCAGGCCGACCCAGTCACCAATTCCGCCGAGATTCTGGATTTCCAGCAGCTCGTGCGAATGGTGCCGATCGGCGAATCCGTGGCGCGCTATGCCATTGATCTGGTGCGCGCCAGCCGCAGCAGTGACGAAAGCGCTCCGGACTTCGTCAAAAAGTACGTGAACTACGGCGCCAGCGTACGCGCCGCGCAGTTCCTGGTGCTCGCCGCCAAGGCGAGAGCTCTCATGAAGAGCCGCTATCACGTGACCTACGAAGACATCCGCGCGCTCTACATCCCGGTGCTGCGCCACCGCATCCTGCTAAACTTCCACGCGGAGTCGGATCGGCTCAAACAAGACGACATTCTCCAACGCTTACTCGAATGGAAGGGAACACCAAAAGAATAACGGAACCACAGATGGACACAGATAAACACGGATAAAAAACCAAGTAAATGAAACCGCCGATGCACGCCGATAGACGCCGATATTTCGCCAAGGGAATAAACCAGTCAGATTCTTGTCCAGAAATCGGCGTGTATCGGCGTGCATCGGCGGTTTCAATGCTTTCTGCCTTTATCTGTGTTTATCTGTGTCCATCTGTGGTTCCAGGTTGAATTGAATGCTCCAACGTTTCCTAGATCCGGCGACTCTGGCATCGATCTCCGGCCTCGACCTGGTGGCCAAGACCGTGGTGGATGGTTTCATCGCCGGCCTGCACCGTTCTCCGGATTACGGCTTCAGTCAGGAGTTCGCCGAGTACCGCGCGTATACGCCGGGCGATGACCTGCGGCACGTGGATTGGAACGTCTTCGCGCGCAGCGAACGCGTGTACCTGAAACGCTACCGCGGCGAGACCAATACGCAGTTGCTGATCCTGCTGGATGCCAGCGCGTCCATGGGCTATGGCTCGCACACAGTGAACAAACTGGACTACGCACGTTTCCTGGCGGCGTCGCTGTGCTACCTGGCGCACGCGCAGCGCGACGCGGCCGGGCTCATCATCTTCGATGAGGGCGTGCAGAATTATCTCGCGCCGACCACCCGCCAGGGTCAGTTGTTCCGGCTGTTGCATGCCCTTGAGAAAGCGCAGCCCGGCACGCGCACCGATTTCGCCAAGCCGTTCGCGCACTTCCTGAACTTTATGCGGCGGCGCGGCCTGGTGGTCGTGATCTCGGATTATTACGAGCAGCCGGAAGTGATCATCAAGACCGTCGAGCCGCTGCGATTTCGCGGCAATGAAGTCATCCTGTTCCACGTGCTCGATCCCCAGGAAATCGCGCCGCGGTTTCGCGAGCCCGTGCTGCTCACTGACATGGAGACCAGCGGCACTTTGGAGGTTTCCCCCGAATACGCGCGCAGTGAATACCGCCGCAAGATCGACTCCCATATACAGGCACTGCGCGACCAAGCCAAGGGCGCCGGCTTAGACTACTTCCTGATGGATACGGGCCGGCCTCTCGACGAAGGCTTGCGCGAATACCTAGGCGTACGCCAGGGCAGGATGTGACATGGGATTCCTGGCTCCTTGGGCATTGGTGGGACTCGCAGCGGTGGGACTGCCCATCTGGCTGCACCTGCTCAAAAAGCACAAAACCAAGCCAGTGCCGTTCAGCTCGCTGATGTTCTTCGAGCGCCGCACCCAGAGTTCCATCAAGCACCGGCGATTGCAATACCTGCTGCTGCTGGCGCTGCGCACGGCCGTGCTGGCGTTGCTGGCGCTGGCCTTTGCGCGCCCGTTTCTGCACGCGCACCTGGGCGCACTGGTAGGCGGCCGCAAACTGACCGTACTGGCAATCGATCAGTCTTTCAGCATGCGGGAGGGCGATCGCCTGGAGCGCGCCAAACGCAGCGCAGCCGAAGCCGCCGCGAAACTGCGCGCGGAAGATAAGCTGCAAGTGCTGGCCTTCGGCTCCCAAGTGCACGTGATGGGCGATTCCGCCGCGGCCGTCCGGACGATCGAACCGACCGACACACGCAGTTCTTACGCGGAGCTGGCGCGGGCGCTGCGCTCCATCGCACAATCCGCGCAGATGCCGGTAGAGGCGCACCTGTTCTCCGACATGCAGAAATCCGCGCTGCCTGCGAACTTCGCGGATCTGCGGCTGGGTGCAGGCATCACCTTGGTGGCGCATCCGGTGGCGGACCGCCGCGTCGGCAATTTCGCGGTGGAGAGCGTCATTGCGCCGCGTCGGGTCTATGGCGCCGGCAAGGCGCGCGTGCAGGCTACCATCGCGGGGTACGGAACCGAGCAGGCCACGCGGCACGTTTCGCTGATGTTGAATGGCCGGGAGATCGCATCGAAGGCTGTGGAAGTCCCTGCCGCCGGTCGCGCCACGGCGGAGTTCCTCTCGGTGGATGTGCCTTTCGGTTTGAATCGCGGCGAAGTGCGCATCGATTCGGGCGATACCCTCCCGGCCGACGACCGTTTCTATTTCTCGGTGGAGCGCGCGGAAGCCCGGCGCGTGCTGTTTGTGCACGAAGCGCGCAACGAGCGCGATGTGCTGTATTTCCGCACCGCTCTGGCCGCCGGCGCGGAAACGGCCTTCGAACTGGATGCCGCCTCCCCGGAACAATCCGCCAATCTGGCGCCGCAAAAATATGCGTTCGTGGTGCTTTCGGATGTGGCATCGCTGCCGGCCAGTTTCGAAGCTGCGCTGCGCAGTTACGTGCGGTCTGGTGGATCGCTGCTGGTGGCGCTGGGACGCGAGTCGGCGCTGCGGCCGCGGGTGCCGGTGTTCGACGAGAGCGTCATCGAGATGCGCTATTTCGCCCGCGATGCCGACCGTTACCAAACCGCCGCGTGGCTGGATCCGGCGCATCCCTCGGTGCACGACGCTCAGCACTGGGATGACGTGAAGTTCTACCAGGCGGTGCGCATCAATCCAGGCAATGGACGCGTGGCCGCGCGTCTGGGGGATCAGACTCCGCTGCTCGTCGAGAAGCAGCTTGGCGAAGGGCGCGTGCTGGTCTTCACTTCCACCTTCGATAACATCTCGAACGATTTCCCGCTGCACCCATCATTTGTGCCGTTCGTCGCGCACACCGCGAACTACCTGGCGCATCAGGAGGAGGGCCCGTCCAACTACATGGTGGGCGCGTTCCTGGATTTGCGGCGGACCAAGGAGCAGGGCGCGGCGGTGGAGGTGCTCGATCCCACGGGCCAGCGCGCGCTGACGCTCGAAGAGGCCACGCACGCGGAGAGCATGCCGCTTACCATGGCTGGCTTTTACGATGTGAAGCGGCCCAATGGGCGGCATGAGCTGGTCGCGGTGAACGTAGACCGCCACGAGTCGGACCTGGAACTGATGCCCGCGGATACTCTGGCGTTATGGCAAAACACGGCGCAAGGGAAGCGCGAAGCGGCCTCCGGAGGGGAAGCGACGGAGCCCAAGCCGGTGGAGTTTTGGTGGTACGTGCTGTTCGCGGTTCTGGCGCTGGCGATCGCTGAATCGCTGCTGGGCAACCGTCATCTGAAATTGGATAGCCAAGCCGGGCTAGAATCAGAAAAAGAGGCGGCATGAATCCGTTAACTGGGTTAAGCGAATATCTGGGCCGTGTGGAGCGGCGCTTGCGCGTCTTGACCTTGAGCAAGGGTGCGGCCATCACGGCAGGGGCAGCCCTGGTCTTCACGGTGCTCGCGGTGCTGGCGGCGAATTTCTTCGCGTTCTCCGACCCCAGCGTCACCTGGGCGCGCGTGCTGCTCTTCGTGGCGCTGGCGCTGGCGCTGGGCATAGGGCTAGTGGTGCCGCTGCTCCGGCTCAACCGGCGCAACGCGGCGCGCGAGACCGAGCGGAAATTCCCCGAATTCGAAGAGCGCCTGCTAACTTTCACGGAACGCTCCGAGACCAATCCCGAAGATCCGTTTCTGCCGTTGCTGGCCGCCGATACTTTGGAAGTCACGCGGCGCGCGGAACCGTCGCACATGGCGCGGCGCAACCGCATCCTCGCTTTCGTTTCGGCCGCGGCGGGCGCGCTCGTGGTCCTGATCTGGCTCGGCACATCCGGTCCGGGCTTTCTGGGCTACGGCACATCGTTGCTATGGGGCGGCCTGCCCAAGGGCGAATTGGCGCCGTACTACGACATCGCCGTGCAGCCTGGCAACCGCACCGTACGCCGCCGCGCGGATCAAATCATCAGCGCGCAATTGAAGGGCTTTCAAGCGCAGAAAGTGCGTGTGTTCGCCAAGTACGACAGCTCCTCGAAATGGGAACAGGCCGACATGCGTACGCAGATCGGCGGGCCGGGCTACGAGTTCCTGATTGCCGGCGTGCCCGAGTCGCTCCAGTATTACGTGGAAGCCGGCGGCGTGCGGTCGAAACAATACAAGCTGCACGTGGTGGATCTGCCCGGCATCCAGCGCCTCAAGGTGACTTATCATTTCCCAAGTTGGACTGGGATGAAGGATAAAGTCGAAGACCCTGGCGGCGACCTGCGCGCTGTGGAAGGCACCGAAGCCGAGGTGGCCATCCAGACCGACCGGCCGCTGCCGAATGGCGCGCTGCTGTTTGATGACGGAACCAAGCTGCTCCTGCGCTCTGGCGAAAACGGCATGCGCATCGCCAGCGTGCCCATACGCAAGGACGGCGCGTATCATATCGCGTCCGTCGAGCAGGGCGAGGATGTGCGCCTGAGCCCGGATTATTTCATCGAAGCCCAGAAGGACGAGCCGCCCACGGTGCGCATCACGCGGCCAGGCCGCGATGCGCGCGTGAATCCGATCGAAGAGGTCACGGTCGCTGTGGAGGGCCAGGACGATTTCGGTCTCAACGAGCTCAGCCTGCACTACTCCGTGAATGGCGATCCGGAGAAGACCGTTTCGATGCTGAAGAGCAAGGGTCTGAAGACCGCCTCCGGCAGCACCACGATCGCTCTCGAGGATTTCAAGCTCTTGCCGGGCGATCTCGTCAGTCTCTACGCCACCTCGCGCGACGCCCACTCCACAACCCGTACGGACATGTTCTTCGTGCAGGCGGAGCCCTTTGAGCGCAACTACTCGCAATCGCAGGAATCCGGAGGCATGGGCGGCGGCGGCCAGCAGGACGACAATAAGATTTCGGAGCGCGAGAAGGAGATCATCGCGGCCACCTGGAACCAGCTCAAAGACACCTCCGGTGACAAGTCCGCGGCGGCCGAGAACGCCGGCTTCCTCTCCGGTGTGCAATCGAAGTTGCGCGACCAGGCGCACTCGCTGGCCGAACGCATGAAAGCGCGCGAGCTGGCTGGCGCCGGCGAGGAGTTCAAGACGTTCACCGCGGACATGGAAAAGGCCGTGGAAGCGATGGGTCCGGCAGCCGATAAGCTGCGCGGCTCGCAATGGCAGAACGCGCTCGCTCCGGAGCAGAAAGCGCTGCAACATCTGCTGCGCGCGGAAGCCTTGATGCGGGACATCAAGGTGGCGTTCGGCAATCGTGGGGGCGGCGCCGGCGGTGGACAGAGCGGCGCCGAACGCGACTTGCAAAGCCTGTTCGACCTGGAGCTCGATACCGAGAAGAACCAATATGAGAACGGGCAGCAATCGGCCTCCGCGGACCAGCGGCAGAAGGCGATCGACGAGGCGCTGCAAAAACTGGAGCAGCTCGCACGCCGGCAGCAGGAGCTGGCCGAACAGCAGCGCCAGAACCAACAGGTTTCCCAACAGCGCTGGCAGCAGGAGATGTTGCGGCGCGAGGCCGAGGAACTGCAGCGGCGTATGGAGCAGCTTTCCCGCAACGGCTCTCAGCAACAACAGCAGCAGGCGAAATCGTCCGGACAATCGCAGTCCGGACAGAGCAGCGGCCAGTCCAGCCAAGGCGGACAGATGTCGTCGCAGCAGTTGCAGAGGGCTATCGAACAGTTGGCCCAGGCCCAACGGGACATGCGCCAGTCGACATCGACGCAGAGCGAAGCCGAGGCCCGGCGCGCGGCGGAACGCCTGAAAGAAGCGCGCGACTTGCTGGCTGGCCTTCGCCAGCAGCACGCCGCGGGGAGCGTGGACGATTTGGCGCGCACGGCTCAGGATATCGCCCGCCGCCAGCAGGAGTTCACCGACAAGATGCGGCGCGCATTCGGCACGCCCGGTCAGGAGCAGGGACAGGGCGCCACGCGGCAGCAGGCAGAGGAGCTCGCTCGCGAAAAAGAGCAAATGGCCGACGATTACCAGCGCCTCGAGTCCGAGATGGGAAAAGCCGTGCGGGATACCGCGGCCGGCAACCGGCAGCTATCCAGCAAGCTGCGCGACGCGCTGGCGCAGGCGCAACAAACCGAGATCAACAATCGTATGCGGCTCACCGCCGACTACCTGCGGCGCGGCTTGGGTTCCACCGCCAGAATGCGCGAAGCCGTCACTACCCAGGCGGTGAACACTCTGCGCGACCAGTTGAGCGAGATCCAAAAGTCGCTCGGCAGCGGACAAACGGGCCCTGGCGATAAGGACCGCAAAGAACTCGAACAGGCGCTGGCACAGATCGAGCGGCTGCGCAAGCAAATCGAGCAAGCGGGTCAGGGGCAGTCGGGCCAGGCGCAGGCGGGTCGGGAGCAATCAGGCCAAGCACAGCAAGGGCAGCCGGACGCCTTCGGTCCGCGCGCGAACGGTCGTCAAGGCGCCGGCTCGCAGGGGGGGCCAGGGGCCACCCATGGCGATGCCGGAGACTTCGTCCAGAACTACCGCCATACGTTGCGCGAGCTGGAAACCAATCCGCAGATCGGCAAAGATATGCGGGACATGATCCACGACATGTACCAGCTCGATCCGCTGTCTCCCGGCAACGCCGAAATGATGAAACGCATCGAAGCCCAGATGTTGGGAGGCGTCGAACAGATCGAACTGCAGTTGCGACGCATGCTCGACGACCCGCAGGGCGGGACTGTGCGCAGCGGTTCCACCGAACCAGTTCCCCCGGGCTACGCGGACGCAGTCGCCGAGTACTTCCGGCGGTTGAGCAAAGAGAAGTAGATATCGGGGCTCGCCGTTGGTAGGCGGAAGCGCCTGCCCCACCGTCGACTACGCGCCCCGGACAGCCCCCGCGGCGGGGCGTAGCCGGCTGCGGATCTGGTTCATCACGTCGGAGGCCAGGAAGGGTTTTCGCAGCACGGGGAAATTATGTTCCTCGCACAGCGCCTCCTCCTCGGCCGGCAGAATGGTGCCGGTCATCACGATCACCAGCATCTGCGGATGGGCCTGCAGAAATTCGACGCCCAACTCCACTCCGTTGCCGTCGGGAAGCATGTAGTCCAGCAGCGCCGCATTGGGCTTCTCATTGGCCACCAGTTTCTTGGCCTCGCCAGCCGATTCGGCGGTGAGCAGCTTCCAGCCGGCATCCGCCATCAGCCGTTCCAGGAAGTGCAGCAGGTCGCGGTTGTCATCCACCAGCAGCACGGTGGGATGCGCGGGCGCCACCGTCTCGTCGCCTTCGACCGACCGGATGTTGAGGCTCTCCCCGGCATCGGCAACCTCGACACGCACGCGGGCGCCGGGGCTCACCTGGCCGGTGGCCACCAGGGTCGCCAGGGGTTGCGTGAGGTGCCGGTGAATGGTGCGGTTCAACTCGCGGGCGCCGTATTCGGCGCTGGTCCCTTTGCGCAGCAGGAATTGCCGCGACTCGAAGGGCACCTCCAGGGCAAACGATCGCGCGCCCAGCCGCGTGTTGACGTGGCTCTGCAGGTCCGAGATCTGCTGATCGAGAATGGTGGAGAGCGACTCCGGCGTCAGCGGCTGATAGGTGATGATGCAGTCGATGCGATTGACGAACTCCGGCGAGAAGCGCTTGCGCACGGCCACCAGCGCGATGTTCTGCAGCTTGCTGGTCAAATCCGACCGCTCCGTCGGCATCGAGGATTGGAAACCGAAATCGGGATGGAGCTCCCGCATCATTTCCCGCGCGCCGAGATTGCTGGTGAGGAACACCAGGCTCTTTTCGAAATTCACTGTGGAGTTGTCGCCCAGCCGCAGAAGGGCTTTGTCGAGCACGCCCAGCAGCAGGCGCGTCATGGAGGGCGCGGCCTTTTCGATTTCGTCGAACAGGACCAACGACAGGCTGCACTTCTCGCTGGTGACCGAGTTCAGCTTCTGCTGCGTGAGCATCGGCTGCGTTTCGCGATGCCCCAGATAGCCGGGCGGCGCGCCGATGAGCTTGGCGACTTCGTGCTCCATCTGGAACTCGCCGCAATCGATCTTCAGAACGTTCTTCTCGCTGCCGTGCAGCACTTCCGCCAGGGCTTCCACGGTCTTGGTCTTGCCCGTGCCGGTCGGCCCGAGCAACAGAAAGATGCCCACGGGCCGGCCTTCCGGCGCTAATCCGGCCTGGAACATCTGGATGTACGGGACGATCACCCGCGTAGCCGCGGGTTGTCCGACCACTTTTTGGGACAAGATCGCGATCAGATTCTCGGCCGGATCGGCCGATGGCTTCCGCGACCTTCCGGATGGTTGCGTACTCTTGCTGCGCTCCACATTACCCTCTGCCCCGATTATATCGGTGCGCCGGCCTTTTCCCCTCCGGAACGGCCTCTCCCCAGGAGTTGTTGGATCGTCCATGTTGTACCCTAATCGGCCTAAAAACAGCCGGTTGCGCCGCTCAGCCGGCCTCCCCAAGGGATATTTGCCGATGCGTGTGACCGGCTTCCGGGCTCCCCGCCAACTACGTGCCGGCTACCCCCCACGTTTAGCACGGAAAAGCGTACGATGTATGTAATATAGCGCACCAGCGCGGGCTGGGGTAGGGTTGGCCCATAACAAAAGGCCATCGATTATTCCGTGAGTTACCTGTGCCGGAAGGTGATGCGGCCTTTGGTCAGGTCGTAGGGGGAGAGCTCCAGGGTGACTTTGTCGCCCGCCAATACCCGTATGCGGTTGCGGCGCAGCCTCCCCGCCAGATGAGCCAATACGACGCGGTCGTGTTCCAGTTGCACGCTGAACAAACCGCTGGGGAACTTTTCTAAGACGGTGCCGGTGACTTCGATATTGTCTTCCTTGCTCATAAACCTCCGCGTTGAATTCGTCGGCGGGAGGGCAGCCCGCTAGGGCGGCCCTGCCCACTATTCCTCCTCAGGACACCGTGACGTTGGCCGCCTGCAGCCCCTTCGGACCGCGCGTTACCTCGAACTCCACACTGGCGCCTTCATCCAGGCTGCGATAGCCTTGCGACTGGATCGCCGAGAAGTGCACGAACACGTCTTCTCCGTTCTCCCTCTGGATGAAGCCATATCCCTTGGCTGCATTAAACCACTTCACTGTACCTTTTTCTTTCATCGATGTTTCCTTTTCTTTAGTGCAAGCCGATCTCCGTCGCCCCCGCGCGCACAAATACAAAAGGGGGTTGCGGCCAACTCACGCAGCCCCCTTTAGACCTGTATCGGTGCGAAGACAAGAGTCAAAATGCCCTTACATTATATCGCAGAGCGGGTGGGCGGCGGGCGCCAAAGTCGGGTTCCGCGGCGGCAAGGCCGGCGGCTCCCTGCTAACCTGAAATTCATACTGTGATGACCCGCGAGATCGAACACCAATATCTCGTCGAGAACGCCCTTTGGCGGCAGGGCCTCAAGGGTAGGCTGTACCGGCGAGGATACCTCACGATCGATCCGGGGCACAGCGTGCGCGCCGGCGGCGGAGGAGCCTTCCCGACCTGGTGCGGGATCCTTATTCGGAATCGGCGCAAAGGGGCAAGCGAGTGGCCTACCGTCTGAAATCCGGCGAGCCGGTTCCGGCGGGCATCCGGCGCGTGGTCTTGGAGGAGATCGCATCGGCTGCCGCTCAGTTGAGCGGCAAAGCAAAAGCCCGCCGCGACGAGCGCATCCACGAAGCACGCAAGAGCGTAAAGAAGATCCGTGGGGTGCTGCGCATGATGCGGCCGGAGTTGGGCGATATCTACCGCACGGAGAACACCCGCATGCGCAATGTGGGACGCAAGCTCTCCCAATTCCGCGACGCCGGCGCCATCATCGAGACGTTTGACGCGCTTCGCGAGAAATATCGCGGCGAGTTGGGCGGGCGTAGCCTGGCTTCCATCCGCCGCGGCCTGATGGCGCGCAAAAAGCAGGCCGAGACCAAGGCCGATGTCGAGCGCGTGCTGCGCCATATGGCCGCCACGCTTCTCCTGGAGCAAAAACGTGTCCACGCGTGGCCTCTAGCGGCCGCCGGCTTTCCGGCTATCGCCCCCGGCCTCGAAGAGACCTACCGCCGGGGACGGAAGGCGATGGCGGCAGTGCGGAAGCGTCCATCCGCCGAAAACTATCACGCATGGCGCAAGCGCGTTAAGGACCACTGGTATCATGTCCGCCTGCTCGAGAGTCTTTGGACCGATGAGATGCAGGCATACGAAAAGAGCCTGAAGGACCTGGAGACTTGCCTGGGGGAAGATCACAACCTGGTGATCCTGCGCGAAAAAGTGCTGGCCGCGCCCGCGTTTTATGGCAGCGGCGAGGAGGTCGGTCTCCTGGCCCGTCTGATCGGACGGTATCACAAAGAACTGCGCGGTAACGCTCTCGCGCTGGGCGCGCGCATCTACGAGGAGAAGCCCCGCGAGTTCACCAGGCGCATGCAGCATCGGTGGGAAGCCTGGGAGGCGGATCCGAAGTCTGAACCGAGGGGTAACCGATAGTCAGCCAGTGCCTCTGCGCCAGCCCGGAAACACAACCCCGGCCCCTGACCCAACCCCCGGCTCCGGCGAGCAGCGCGCGCCTGCGCGTTAAGATAAGGGTCTATGCCGCCACGCCTGAAGGCGTTCTATCGCGAACTCGGGCGCATTGAAAAAACGTTCGCAGTGTTGCTGGTCCTCATGTGGGTGCTCAGCATCGCGGCGCCTACGTCCGGCTTCACAGTGTTGGTAGACTTCGCAACCTGGGTTACCGGCTTCGTGGTAGCGGTCCGCCTGGCGAGGAACGGCATCCGAAAACTGATTTGGCGTTTGCGCAACCGGCTCATCGTGGCGTATGCGTTCATCGCCATGGTGCCGATCGTTCTGATCCTGGCGCTGGTGGTGGTCAGCGCCTACGGGCTTACCGGGCAGATGGCCGTCTACCTGATCAATTCAGAGCTGGACCGGCGCACGAACATCCTCAAGGGCGCCGCGCAAGCGATCCTCGAAACACCGCCGGAGAGGCGGCAGGAAGTCATCGTGCGCAGCGCGGATTTCACCCAGCGGTTGTTTCCCGCGAGCGCAGTACTGGTGCGCAACGGCGCGGAATCCCGCTATCCGCCATCTTCCCCCATCGCCGCTCCCCCTGCGGGCTGGAAAGATGCCAACGGCGTCGTCGTGAAGGACAACCAACTGTATAGCTGGGCCAACGTGAGTTCCGGCAGGACGCAGGTGGTAATCATGGCGCCCCTCAGCCAGGACTTTCTGTCGGAACTGGTGCCCGGCATTGGAGACGCGGATTTCCGGGACTTCTCCGAATCCGCGGGCGGGCTGAAGAGCGGGACTCGGGAAGCAGTGCCGGCCTCGCGCGCCACGCACATTCCGCCCAAAGCCAATTTCCTCGACGTGGAGGTCGACTGGGGCGCGCTGGTGCCGGTGATGTTCTGGAACACGCCCGGGACCAAAGACAAACAGGGCTTGCTGCTGGTCCACACGCGTGTGTCCGCGGTGCTAGGCACCGTCTTCGGGAACAAGATTACCCTCGGCGACATGCAGTACGGGCAGGTCATATGGGCGGCGTTCCTGATCATTGTCACGCTGATTCTGATCGTGGAGCTGATCTCGCTGGTAATCGGCGTCTCCATTACGCGCACCATCACCAGCGCGGTGCACGAATTGTATCGGGGCACGCGGCGGGTGAAAGAGGGCGACTTCTCGCATCGGATTCCAGCCGCCGGAGACGACCAATTGGCGGAACTGAGCGCCTCCTTCAACACTATGACCGGGAACCTGGAGCGGCTAATCGTAGTCGCCAAGGAGAAGGAGCGCCTGCAGTCCGAGCTGGAAATCGCGCGCGAAGTGCAGAGCCAGCTCTTCCCCAAGGATGCGCCGGACCTCAAGACCCTCACGCTCACCGGAGTCTGCAACCCGGCGCGCGTAGTGTCCGGGGACTATTACGATTTCATGCTCATGGCCGATTCCAGTCTGGCGTTTGCCATCGGCGACGTGGCCGGCAAAGGCATCTCGGCGGCGCTGTTGATGGCGTCCATCCAGTCCACTATGCGCGCGCAGCTTACAGCGGGCTTCCCCAACGGAAGCGGCAATGGGGGCGGACAGCAGCGGCTCTCTACGGCGGCCATGGTGTCGCGCCTGAACAAGCAACTGTATGCCAATACTTCGCCGGAGAAGTTCGCCACCTTCTATTTCGCGTTGTACGACGACCTGACCCAGACCTTAACCTATACCAACGCCGGGCACCTGCCGCCGATCCTGTTGCGGAAAGGCGTGCCGGAGCTCCTGCAGGTGACTGGCACGGTGGTGGGCGCTTTTCCCTTTTCGCGCTACGAGGAAAAACAGGTGCAGCTCGATAGGGGCGACGTGTTGGTGGCTTATACCGACGGCATCGTGGAACCCGAGAACGAGTACGGCGAGATGTTCGGCGAGCAGCGGCTCACCGATCTGCTGGCCAGGAACGCGGACCGAGGTTCATCCGAGATCATCGCGCGCGTGATGGAGGCTGTCGGGCAGTGGACCGGCGTGTCCGCTGAATTGCAGGACGATATGACTATGCTCGTGGCGAGGAGACCGTGAAAGTCCTGACGGCTGCGCAAATGCGCCAGATCGACCGGCGCACGATCGAGATGGGCATCCCCGGCCTGGTGCTGATGGAGAACGCCGGGCATCGCGTAGTGGAGTTGCTGGCCGAAAAGTTCGCGCCTCTCGCGCAACAGCGCATCGCGATTCTTTGCGGCAAAGGGAACAACGGCGGAGATGGCATGGTGGTGGCGCGCCAGCTTTTCACGCGATTCCGGCCGCGCGCCTTGCACGTGATCCTGCTGGCCGCGCCGGAAGAGCTGAAGGGCGACGCCGCTCAGAACTACCGGATGCTCGAAGTATGCGGCTGCCCGGTCGCGCGCGAAATCCCGGCAGAGGCGCGCCTGTCGACGGTTGTGGTGGACGCACTGCTGGGCACCGGCATCAGCGGTCCGGCCACTGGCGCGATCCTGGAAGCCATTCGCGAGATCAACCGCGGCTTTCCGCTGGCCCAAGCCGTAGCCGTGGATATTCCCTCGGGAATGCCCAGCGATGGCGGCCAGCCGCTCGGCGAGCAGGCACGCGCCGACTACACGGTTACGTTCACCGCTCCCAAACCAGGGCAGGCGCTGCCGCCGAATTGCGATGCGCTGGGCGAGTTGCGCGTGGCGGCCATCGGCAGTCCGCCGGAGCTTTACGATGCCGACGATTCCATCTGGCTGTCGCTGGTGGAGCCGGCCATGTTCCGCCATTTGCTTGCGCCGCGCCCGCGCGCTGCGCACAAAGGCAGCTTCGGCCACGTATTGGTGATCGCGGGATCGCGCGGCAAGACCGGTGCGGCCGCCATGTCGGGGATGGCTGCTTTGCGTGCCGGGGCCGGCTTGGTGACAGTGGCCTCCGCGGAATCCGCCATCCCCGTGATCGCCGGGCATGCCGCCGAGTTGATGACCGAGCCGCTCGAAGGCGGGCGTCTCGATGACATCGCTGCGAACAAGGACGTGATCGCCATCGGGCCGGGGCTGGGCACGGACCCGGAAACCGTCGCCATGGTGCGGCGCGTGGTAGCGGAGTTTCCGCAGCCCATGGTCGTGGATGCCGACGGGCTGAACGCGCTGGCCGGCTCGGACTGGTCCGGCGGCGGCAAACTGCGGGTGCTTACGCCACATCCCGGCGAGATGGCCCGATTGTGCGGGGAGAAGACCGAGGAAATCTCTGCCGATCGCGTAGCGGCGGCGCGCGGGCTGGGCACTGCGCGACAGGTTCGCCTGGTGTTGAAAGGCGAGCGCACGCTGATCGCATTTCCTGACGGCCGCGTCTGGATCAATCCCACCGGCACGCCGGCCATGGGGACCGGCGGCACCGGCGATATCCTGACCGGCCTGATCGCCGGCTTCCTCGGCCAGTTTCCGCAAGAGCCGGATCTCGCCATCGCCGCTGCAGTTTACCTGCACGGCTTGGCCGGCGAATTGGGCGCGGCGGCGCTCACCGAGAAATGTCTCGTCGCCACCGACCTGCTCCGATACCTTCCCGCGGCGATGGAGGAGTGTGCCCGTCTTCCGCACCGCGTCTGAGGAGAAAACTATCGCACTGGGCGAGCGCCTGGCGCAGACGCTGCCGCGCGGCGCAACCGTCTTGCTGGTCGGCAACCTGGGCGCCGGCAAGACCACTTTGGCCAAGGGCATCGTCAAGGGTTTGGGCGCGGCCCAGCCGGAAGAAGTTTCCAGCCCGACGTTCACGCTCATCCATGAATACGGCACGCCGGTGGCGGTCTATCACGTCGATCTCTACCGTATCGACAGCGCGCGGGACGCCGCCACATTGGGCCTCGACGAGTTGTTCGACAGCGGGGCGATAGTGCTGATCGAATGGGGCGAGCGCTTCCCGGAGTTGATGCCGGCGGAGCGGATCGAGATACGGCTGCGGGCAATCGCCGAGGACGAGCGCGAGATTGAAGTGATGCCGCTGGGTTGACGCAGTGGTGGGGCAGGCGCTTTCGCCTGCCAACAAATCGCGCCACGCCTTACACTAATAACTATGCAATTGGAACCGCCGCGCGGCATGCGCGACTTCTATCCCGAAGATCTCGACTTGCGCGACCGCATTTTCAAAGCCTGGACGGACGCCTCGACCAGGTACGGTTTCCAGCACTTCGAGCCGCCCGTCGTGGAATCGTTCGATTTGCTGGCGCGCAAAGCCGGCGAAGAAGTCGCGCAACAGATCTATCATTTCGAGGACAAGTCCAACCGGCAACTGGCTCTCCGCCCGGAGGTGACGCCGTCGCTGGTGCGAATGATCAGCGCGCGGCAGCAGGACATCGTGTTTCCGGCCAAATGGTGGACCATCGGGCAGTGCTTTCGATACGAGCGCATGACCCGCGGGCGCAAGCGCGAGCACTTCCAGTGGAATCTCGATGTCATCGGCGAGCGGTCCGTGCTGGCGGAAGCCTGGATTCTGGCCTGCGTGACACACGCCTTGAGCGCGCTCGGTCTGGGGCCGCGCGATGTGCGGATTCATATCAATAACCGGCAGGTCGTGGCTTATCTGCTCTGCGAGTTGAGCGTCCCGCAAGAGCGGCATATAGATGTGTTCATGGTGCTCGACAAGAAAGACAAGATGCCGGTCGAAGCACTGAAGCAGATGCTCGTCGAAAAGGGACTCACCGCGAAAGCGGCCGACGAAGTGATGGAACAACTCGGCGGACCTTTGACGGAGAGTCCCGCGGCGGAGGACGTACGCCGCCTGCTCGACCTGGCCAGTTCGATGGGATTCGGCGAGTACCTCCAGTTTGATTCCGGAATCGTGCGCGGGCTTTCGTATTACACCGGCACGGTCTTCGAATGCTTCGACGCCGAGCGCCGCTTCCGCGCCATATTTGGTGGCGGGCGCTACGACAACCTGTTTGGCGATCTGACCGGAGTGAGCCGGCCCGCGGTAGGGATGGGTTTCGGCGACGTGGTGATCGGGGAGATTCTGGCCGAGCTGAAAGGCTTCGCACCGGCCAAGCCGAAGGTCGAGGTCTGCGTAGGGATGTTCGACGATGGATTGAGCAAGGCCGCGGCGCGCGTAGCCGCTGGGCTAGTCGCGGCAGGCATCCAGACGGACCTGGCGTTTTCCGCCGGCAAGCCCGGGAGGTTCTTCAGTTATGCGGACCGTCGCGGCGCGAGGTTTACGGTGTTTCTGGCGCCCGCGGAGTTGGAACAAGGCGCGGCGGTCGTGAAGGAAATGGCCACAGGCGCGCAGGCGACGGTTCCGCTGGACGGCTTGGCGGAATGGTTGAGCACCCGCCTTTGTGACGTCGACACTCCTGTCGGCGCAGAGCAGAGCTCGCCCGGCATCTAACAGCGATGCGAATCGCAGTCCTGGCCGACATCCACGGAAACCTGCGTGCCCTCGAAGCCGTGCGCGCGGATCTCGTCAAGCGTTCCCCGGACGTGGTCGTCAACCTGGGCGATCACGTATCGGGGCCGCTGCAAGCCGCCGCCACGGCCGACCTCCTGATGCAGGAGAGCTACATCCAAATAAGAGGCAATCACGACCGGCAGTTGATAGACCGTGCGCCCGTCGATATGGGGCCTTCCGACCAAGCCGCGCACGCCCAATTGAATAGCGGCCATTTGACGTGGCTAGCCAGCCTTCCCGCAACCCAGATGCTGGGAGAAGACGTGCAACTATGCCACGGCTCGCCCGGCGACGATTTGGAGTATCTCCTGGAACAGATCGACGGAGATCGCATCCGCCTCGCTGCGCCCGAACAGATCCAGGAACGGCTAGGAAGCGTTCGAGCTGCGCTCATTCTCTGTGGGCACACGCACATTCCGCGAATCGTTTCACTCCCCGGCGGTGTGTGCGTCATGAACCCTGGCAGCGTTGGCTTGCAAGCCTACGACGCCCCCTCGCCGGCAATGCACTACGTGGAGACAGGCAGTCCGCACGCGAGGTACGCGATCGTCGATTGGGAGCTGAAAGCGCTACGCGTTGAATTCGTCGCCATCGACTACGACTGGGAGTTGGCAGCGAAGGAAGCGGCCCACGCGAACCGCCCGGACTGGGCGCACGCTCTGGCGACTGGATACGCCCTGAGACCTTCGCAGTAACCACCCATCGCGCAGCGCATCACGGCAGCGCCCAATATCCCGCGCGGGTCTTCGCCTGAAGCTCCGGCCTGTCCTTCACCACCACCCGGATCGCATGAAACTTCCCCGGCTCGCCCCCTTTCGGCTCGAAGCTGAGAACGTACTGGCGATGCACCTCCTCTCCCACCAGTTGGATGGCCTGCTCCAGAGCATTCTTTTTCAGAAAATTCATCGTGCGTCCGCCGGTGGTCTTCGCGAACAGGCTGGCCAGATCCGGCTTGTGCAATCGCACCAACTCGCCGATTGCATAGATCGGACCGCCCGGCCCCAAATCCGGAGGAACCGCAGTGTCGTCGGGCGCCGGGCAGAGCCCGCACTTCTGGTACTTGATGCGCTCATCTTCGGGCTTCAGATCCTCGGCGGTCTTGGGCTTCACGGTGAACGGCTGCAATAGCGGCGAATAGGTCAGCCAATAAATCGCGGCATTCAGCCGCTGGACCTGCTCCATCACTTCGGCCAGTTTCGCCTTGCTCCCGCGATCGCGCTTCTCCGCGATCATGAGGATGATGCGACGCCGTCCCGCCGGCCGCCGTTCCAGCATCAGGAGCGCCTCACGCATGGCATCCAGCATGTGCGCACCGCCACCTTCCTTGCGCAGCATGCGCAACGCGTGCATCACGAAATCCGGGTTCCCGGTGAACTCCTGGTGGACAATCACCTCGTCGCTGAACGAGACCACCGCGGTTTCTCCGGCATCCGCCGCCAGCAACTGCGTAAACAGAATGCCGCTGCCGCCCAGCTTATCGACCACGGCGCCTGAATTCGCACTCGTCTGGACCGCGACCACAAGGTCGATCGGATACGTCATCCAATCCATCTGTATCGGCTGAGGCACATTGTTGTCGTAGAGAATCAGGTCTTCCGGCGTCAGCCCGTCCACGTAATGGCCACTGGAATCCGTGACGGTGGTGGGCGCTACCACCAGCGGAACCGTGCTTTTGAACTGCGCCCAGCCGGTCGAAGCCAGCATGAAGACAGCGGCGGCAACACGCATTGGGGAGAAACGTAGCAGCTTTCGGGCCAGTGAGGCAGGCGCTTTCGCCTGCCAACTCCTGCGGCGGCGAGTTCCGCTCTGGAGTGGATCGCCGTCTCCGTGTCGCCCTGTCTCCGCGTCACAGGCCCGTGGGGCACCCGCTTCCGCCTGCCAACAGGGAGAGCGGTGATCGTCTTCGGGATACCCCAAGACACCGCGGCACATGTTGCGATCCCAGGAGTTGGCAGGCGAAAGAGCCTGCCCCACAAGAGCTGTGCTCGCCTACCGAGCCGCGCCGCGTCCTTTTTTGACCCAATTCTCCGGCGCCCGGAACTCCTCGGGCAGCTTGGTCTGCGCGTCCCCCCGCGTGTGCCGGAGTTGCTCGTCGGTGAGGTCTTCGGCGGTGGAAAGATCCGCGCCGCAGACGTTGGCGTGCGTCAGGTCCACGCCCAGCAGGCGCGCGCCGACAAAATTGGCGCCGCTCAAGTCGGCATGGCGCAGGTCCGCGCCGCGCAGATTGGCCAGCACCAGATCGGCTTCCCGCAGGATGGCGCCGGCCAGGTTCGCTAGCGTGAGGTTCGCGCCGCGCATCACCGCGTAGGAGAGATCGGGCTGCACTTTGGGATTTTCCGCGCGCCATTGGTTCCAGGCGTCCACGTCCCGTATTAGCAGATCGTAATGTTCTTTGACAGCCATTAGTCTCTCATTGTAACGCCCGCACCATCAGGATGCCATCGCCGCCGTCTTCGTAGTAGCGCCGCACGCTGCGCACACGGCGGAAACCCCATGCGCGATACAGTTGTGCGCCGGCCGGGTTGCTGGGCCGCACCATCAATTCCACGCGGCGGACGCCGGCAGCCCTCAGATCGCGCAGCGTTCGGCGCATTAAAGCGTCCGCCACGCCCTGCCTGCGGTAATCCGGATGTACGGCGATGGAGGCGATTTCCGCCCGGCGGGCCTCCACGCAGGTGACCGCGTAGCCGGCGATTCGCCCGCGCAATTTGGCCGCCAGGAACAGCTCCCGGCAATCGCTGTAAAGCTCCAGGAAATACGTACGGGGCCACGCCTCGCGCCCGAACGAGGCCCGCTCGATCCGCAGAATCCGCTCAAGCTGGCGGAGACGGAAAGGGACGATCTGGATCGCGCGCGTCAGATGGCGTTGGCCGTCGAAAGGCCGCAATCCACGTGGATCACCTGGCCGGTGATCTTCCGCGAATAATCGCTTCCCAGGAAGAGGGCGCAATCCGCTACGTCTTCCTTGGAGACGGTTTCCTCGATGGCGCACCTCTCGGCTACCAGTTGCTGGAAGTGTTTCCAGGCGGCTTTAGCCAGCTCGATAGCGTCGGCGTGGTTCTCCGCGCGGGCCATCTCGATGGCCTTCTGGAAGACGCGCGCGCGCTGGCGGTCGAGGGCTTCCGGATTTCGCAGGAAGGCGCCCATGATGCCCGTGGCAGCCACGGTTTCCACAGGTCCGGCCGACACGGCATTGACCCGTATCTTGCGGCAGCCGAGCTCCAACGCCAGATAACGGACAGCGCTTTCCAGGGCGGACTTGGCTACGCCCATCAGGCCGTAGGAAGCCTCCGCCCGCTCCGACGCCTGGTATGTAAGAGTGATGACGCTGCCCCAATTGCGCAGATTCGGCTTGGCGAATCGCACCACTTTGCAGAGGGAGTGGGCCGAGATGCTCATGCTCTGGCAGAAACCGTCCACGGTGGTGTCCGACGGGGGCTCCGTGAACATTTCGTTCGGCGCATATGCGATGGCGTGCACCAGCGCGTCCATGGGGTTGTTCCGGAATTTGGCGAAGAAGTTGGTGACTTCCTCGTCGTTGAGTACGTCGCAGCGATCCCCCTGGACTCCCGGGTTATCCTTCAGCAGCAGCCGCACGCGGCTGAAAAACTTCTGCTGGTAGCCAATGAATACGTGGGCGCCGTGATCCGCGAACCTCTTGGCGATGGCCCATGCCAGGCTCGATTCGTCCGCCACGCCTAGTACGACGACGTTCTTGCCTTCCAGCCCTAACCCGCGGTGGTCCGATGCCATCATTTTTGAGCAGTCCTCGCTTCTCTAAAATAACGCAGTTCTGCTCTCAATATGGAATGCCGTTTGCCTCGGCCGGACCTGGGTACGGATCAGGCGACGCGCTGGACGGCCCTGGAAATGAGATTGGCCAGCTCGGGAGGCCTCTTCATCCTAATCAACCTTATTTCCTCAAGCAGCCGAATAGCCCGGTCGAGTTCGGTACGGCGTCGGTGGAGCTTCAACAGTTCCGCGTCCGGGGGAGTAGAGAGGCGGTGTAGCGGCATTTTGGTTTCAGGTAGCTCCTTATCGTATTTAGGTGTTTTCCCTATGATTCACGCGCGTAAACTTACGTTATACTAGGTAATATCTGGTACAAACCCCCCATTTGTGGGTATGTGCATAACTCTTGTGAGGGGTATGTGAGATTTTCACAGGCCATGAACCACTTGGCCCCTCCGCGGCTTCCTAGGGCTGCGGCTGTACCGTTCAGATAAACCTGAACCCAAGGACGTACGTTTGGCGGACGGCACTCCTGCCGACTTCCGCTCCCTGGCGCGCTACAGTGATTGTATGCGGAACTCCAACGGCCTCCTGGTCTTGACCCTGATGGCCGTCTTCCGTGCGGCGGGCGCCACGGCATCCGTGGAAGCCGCCCATATCCGCCTCGAATTCGACCCATCTCTGCACAGCCGCGTAATCGTCCGCTTCGGCGGCAAAGAAATTCCCCTGGGGCCGTTCACTGCGTCTGAATTCATTCGGGTGGATGGCACGGACATACGCGATTTCGCCCTCGCCTCGCAGCAGTCGTCCTCCTTCCAGGACCAGCTTGGCGACGGCCGCCGGCTGGTGCTGCGCGGGCTTTCCGGTCCCATCGAGAAAACCGTAACAATCGATTCCTATCCGGCTTTTCCAGAGATGTTGTTCCTCACCGTGGAATACGCCAACCAGAGCAGCGCCGCCATTTCCGTGGATGGTTGGACCAGCAACGCCTACCAAATCGACGCCTCGCCGGGAGCCAGCCAGCCGCCCTTCTGGTCGCTCCAAAGCGGCTCTTACGAGAAACGTCCCGATTGGGTCGTTCCGCTCCAGCCCGGCTTCCACCAGCAGAACTACCTGGGGATGAATGCGGACGACTACGGCGGCGGCACGCCCGTGAGCGATGTCTGGCGTAAGGACTTCGGCCTCGCCGTTGGGCATCTCGAGCTCGCGCCGAAACTGGTTTCTCTGCCCATCGCCATGCCGTCTTCGCAGGCCGCCACCGTGGCGGTCGAATATCGGTGCCTGCACCAGGAGAACTTGCAGCCGGGTCACAGCCTGCGCACTTTTCGCACCTTTGTGGCCGTGCATCGGGGGGACTACTTCTCCACCCTGCGCGACTACCGGCGCGCCATGATGCTCAAAGGCGTCCGTTTTCCCGGCAGCCCGGATAACGGCTTCGAGCCCATCTGGTGCGCCTGGGGCTATGGTGCGGGCTTCCAACCGCGACAGATTTATCGCGCGCTTCCCACCGTCGAGAAACTGGGATTCAAGTGGGTGGGACTCGATGACGGCTGGCAGACCTCGGCGGGCGATTGGACGTTGAACCCCGCGAAGTTCCCGGCGGGCGATGCGGACATGCGCACTTTCGTCGCCAAGGTGCACGCCGACGGTCTGAAGGCGCAGCTCTGGTGGTCGCCGATGTCGGTGAGTCCCAAGTCGCGGCTGTTCCAGGAACATCCCGACTGGCTGCTGCTCGACCAATCCGGCGCCAAGCGCAAGATAAGTTGGTTTGACACCTACTACCTGTGCCCGGCCGTTCCCGCGGTCGTTCGCTATCACCAGCAGCTCGTGCGGAAGATGATCGGCGCGTGGGGCTTCGACGGGCTCAAAATCGACGGGCAGTTTCTGAATGCGGTTCCGCCCTGCACCAATCCGGCCCACCATCATGCCCGCCCGGAAGAGTCTGTCGAGGCCGTGCCGCAATTCTTCAAGGCCGTTGCAGATGCGGCTCACGCCATCAAGCCCGGCGCGCTCCTCGAACTTTGCCCGTGCGGCACGTCTTATTCGTTTTACTCGATGCCTTATTACAACATGGCCGTGGCGTCCGACCCGGAAAGCTCCTGGCAGGTGCGCACTAAAGCGAAAACCATCAAGGCGCTCATGGGAGATGCGCTCCCCTATTTCGGCGATCATGTGGAGCTCAGCGATGGCGGAGACGATTTCGCTTCCACGGTGGGGGTCGGCGGTGTCATCGGCACGATGTTTCGCTGGCCGCCCGAGGATACTTCGAGCCCGGGCGATGTGGACCCCGTCAAGCTCGCCCTCACGCCGGAAAAGGAGAAGCTCTGGGCGTTCTGGGTCAAGCTTTACCGCGAGAAGATGCTGTCGCAAGGCGAGTATCTGGGCGCGCTCTACGATATCGGCTTCGACCGGCCGGAGGCGCACGCCATTCGCAAAGGCGGCAAGATGTACTACGCTTTCTTCGCCCCTGAATGGAATGGCGCGGTGGAGTTGCGGGGACTCGGACCCGAGACTTACAAAGTTACCGATTATGTGCGGGGCAAGGACCTGGGCACGGTACGGGGACCAATTGCCCGGCTGAGCGTCCAGTTCCATCAAGCGCTGTTGATAGAGGCTGCGCCCTAGCGACGTGTCGCAGGCACTCCTGCCTGCCGGCACTCCTGCCCGGCATCCGCGCTTCCGCGGCAAAAAGGTGTTTAAATGATCGGCATGTACAACCGCAGACGCTTCGTGGGAATCGCCGCGAGTATGGCAGCCGCGGCATTGCCCGTAAAATCGCAAGCGCCGCCTGAAGCCAAGCCGCCCATGCAGCTTGGCCTGATCCTGGGGGCCGGCAACGATCCCGAGGCTGCCATTCGAAAAGTCCACGAGTTGGGCTTTCCGACCTGCCAGGTCGGCGTGAGTTCATTCGCGCCCGATATGGCGGCGCGGCTCCGCTCCGCCCTCGACCGCTACAAAATCGAGGCAACGTCGCTGGTCTCCGGAGGTCCCGGACCCGAGGTGTACGACTTCTACAAAGGCCCGCTCACCATCGGCCTGGTGCCGCGCGAATACCGCGACGCGCGCATCGCCCAGATCAAGAAGACCTCGGATTTCGCCAAACTGTGCGGCGTCCCGGCGGTCCAGACCCACTGCGGATTCATTCCCGAAAATCCGAACGATCCTGTCTACAAGGAAACTGTCGATGCCATACGCGCGGTGGCCGCATACTGCAAGCAGAACGGCCAGAACTTCCGCTGCGAAACCGGGCAGGAGACGCCCATCACGTTGTTCCGCGCCATCAAAGACGTGGGCCTCGATAACGTCGGCGTGAACTTTGACGCCGCCAACCTGATCCTTTACGGAAAGGCGAATCCCGTAGAGGCCCTGGATATTCTGGGGCCTTTCGTGCAGGGCATACACGCCAAGGACGGGCTGTATCCAACCGACGCCAGGGAGTTGGGGCGCGAGGTGCCTATCGGGCAAGGCAAGGTCAATTTCGCGGCTTTCATCAAGCGTTTGAAAGAAATCGGGTACCGCGGCCCGCTCACCATCGAGCGTGAAATCTCGGGACCCAAGCAAACCGAGGATGTCCGCGCGGCCAAGCTTTATCTGGAAAAACTGATCGGTTGAGTTGAGGAGAGCCATCATGGACAAGGAAAAAAAGCAGGATTTGGACCGGCGTGCCTTCCTGGGAACCGCGGGGGCCGCAGCCGGCTTGATGATTTTGAAACCGCAAACGGTGCGTGGCTACCAGGCGAATTCCGCCGTGCGGGTCGGCCTGCTGGGCTGCGGCGGACGCGGCACGGCGGACGCCACCAGCATCGCTACCAACGGACCGGCGCGCATGGTCGCCCTGGCAGACCTGTTCGAGGACCGCCTTACCACCGCCAAAAAGCACTTCGACGACGTGGCCAATAAGCAAGGTCATGCAGGGGTCCCGGCAACGCACATGTTCCAAGGCCCGCACGCGGCTGAGCGGCTGCTGTCCGCCCCAGGAGTGGATGCCGTAGTCATTGCCACCCCGCCCTATTTTCATCCGCAACATTTGGCGGCCGCGGTGGACGCGGGCAAGCACGTGTACTGCGAAAAACCGGTAGGAGTGGACGTGCCGGGCGCTCTGCGCGCTATCGAGAGCGGCAAGAAGGCAGAGGGCCGACTGAGCCTCGACGTGGGATTTCAAATCCGCAAGGCGCCGCCGTTCGTGGAGCTGGTGCGGCGCATCCACGCGGGCGCGCTCGGTGAAATCGCTTGCGCCGAAGCGCACTATTATTGCCCCTTCCTGGCGATGCCCGAATACCCGAAAGCGTCCCCGGCAGAGCTGCGGCTGCGGCACTGGCTGCATGACCGCGTTCTGTCCGGCGACCTCATCGTCGAGCAGAACATACACGCCATCGACATCTGTAACTGGGTGCTGCAAGCGCACCCTGTGAAGGCCATCGGAACGGGCGGCCGCAAAGGTCGCTCCGAGGAGCCGGGTGACGCGTGGTCGCACTTCGACGTTGTCTTCACCTACCCCAACAATGTCCACCTCAGTTTCAGCTCGACACAGTTCGGCAAGGGCGGCTTCGACGTGAACGAGCGCTTCTTCGGCACACGCGGAAATTCGCAATCGCCATACGCCGGCCCGGTCCAGATCGCCGGGGACGAGCCCTGGGTTTGGGCCGGCAGCGACAAGCCCAAGAACGGCGACTTCTCCATCACCGGCAACTTCTCGGACAACCTGGCGCAGGCCGATTCCGAGAAGCACGCCGATTTTATCTTAAGCATCACCAGCCATAATTTCCATAACCAGGCGGCCGTAGGCGCCGAGTCGGCTTTGTCCGCCATGCTGGGGCGCACGGCCGCCTACACCGGCAGGGAAACTAACTGGGACGAATTGCTCCGTTCGAATGAGCAGTGGGACGCCGGCATCGATATCGAAAAGCTGGGCTGAGCGTCCGTGGCGCACGCTTCAGCGCGGCGTGCCGACTGCGCCGGGCGAACTTCGGTTCGCCGTTCCAGCGAGCTTGCGCGCCACTCGAGACCTCGGCGCCGGCGCATCGGATCTGTTGCGGATGATGATGGGGCGCTGGGCCTCCTTTAGGAGGTGAGCCCACACGGCGCCGACCGGTGCATTGCGGACGCTGGGGGGATTTGATGCTCCGCGGCCTTCAGTTGCTATTGCGGTAGATCGCCGGGTGTAGGTGGCATGCACTCGCTGCAAACCGGCGAGGCAGAGGTTGGGCAGCGCAGTATGCCCGGGACCTGATCCGTGACGCCTTGTAACAATTCTGAGGCCGAGACGTCTTAACCCCAATATGCTTCAAGACCTTCGCGTCGGCATGCGCATGCTGCGGCGCAATCCGGGCTTTTCCATCCTGACGATTCTTTGCCTGACTTTAGGAATCGGCGCAACCACTTCAGTTTTCAGTTGGATCGAAGGAGTGCTGCTGCGCCCGTTCCCCCTGGTAGCCCACCAGGAAAGAATGATGGCGGTCACCGGAACGGATCGCGCGGAGCCTGGTCATACCGGTGTCTCCACGCCCGATTTCACCGACTTTCAGAGAAACTGCACGCTGTTCGATGCTTTCATCGTGGACCGGATCACGGGGACGACGCTCAGCATCGGCGACCGGGCCGAGCGCACGGTTGCCAGCGTTGTGTCGGCCAACTATTTCGACGCACTGGGAGTCCGTCCGATTATGGGCCGCGGGTTCGAACCCGCTGAGGACTTCGGACGCAACGCTCATCCGGTGACCGTGATCAGCTATCAGATGTGGAAAGAGCGCTTCCACGGCGATCCGGGAATTGTGGGCAAAACGCAGATGCTCAACGGCATGAAGCATACGATAATCGGCGTAGCGCCGGAAGGTTTTTATGGGACCTTCGTGGGCTGGGCGATGAAGTTTTGGGTTCCGGCGTCGATGCAGGAATTGTTCGATCCGGGCGGATACAAACTGGAGGATCGGGGTGCGCGTTGGATTGAAGGTTTCGTGCGGCTCAAGCCCGGTGTGACTCCGGAGCAGGCGCAGGCGGAGATTTCAGCCGTAGCGAAGCAATTGGAAACCGATTATCCCGCGACGAACCGCGGCCGCGGCATCAAGCTGTACCCGTTGTGGCAGACCCCCTTCAACAACGCAGGAACGCTGTTTCCGACGCTAGGAATCGCGCTAGCGGTGGTGGTTTCCGTGCTCCTCATCGCATGCGCGAACGTCAGCAATCTGCTGATGGTCAGGGCTTTCGGACGTCGGCACGAAATGACAGTGCGGCTGGCAATCGGCGCCGGGCGCGGCCAGCTGTTGAGGCAACTTCTCACAGAGGGCTTGATCCTCTCGACGCTGGCCGCCGGGTGCGGATTCATCGTGGCCCACTGGTGCCGTAACCTGCTGGTCCTGTTACTGCCGTCGCGGGGCGGTATCAGGATGAATCTGCCGGGCGAAATCGATTGGCGGGTGCTGGTGTTGAGCGCCGGCGTTTGCCTGATCTCGGCGCTGCTGTTCGGGCTGGTTCCCGCGGTTCAGACCGGCAAGATCGATCTGGCTTCGGCGCTGAAGGCCGAAGTGGGCGGTGTCGTGGGGGGACGGCGGAAAGGGCTGGTGCGGTCGAGCCTGATCCTGGTGCAGGTAGCGCTGAGTTTCGTTTTGTTGGTGGGAGCGGGTCTGTTGTTCCAGAGCTTGCGCGGGGTTCAGAATACCAGCCCCGGCTTTTCCACACACGGCGTGCTGACGACCTGGGTCGATTTGAGTGCGGCAGGATACAACGCGCAGCGCACCAAGGATTTTGAAGACGAGCTAATGGATCGCCTGCAAGCGATCGGCGGCGTGCAATCGGTTGCGTTCTCCCGGATGACGCCTTTCAGTTATCGCACCTACTCTTCGGCTCCGATCGCGGTCGATGGCTATGTGGCGCCGCCCGACGAGCAGCCCACGCTCGACTACAACGAGGTGGGTCCGGCATATTTCGCCACGATGGGCATTCCCCTGGTGTCAGGCCGCGAGTTTACGCGCGCCGATAACGAGACGGCTCCGCCGGTTGCGGTCGTGAATGAGGCTATGGTGGCGCAATTCTGGCGCGGGCAGGATCCGGTTGGCAGGCGCCTTCAAGTGAAAGGACGCTGGCTCGAAGTGGTGGGCGTCGCGAAAATGTCCAAGTACCGGAACTTGACGGAAACGCCCAGGCCGTTTTTCTATGTGCCGATGCGGCAGAGTGCCCTGGGCCAGTCTCTCGAAATCCGTACTGCGCTAGGCCCCGAGGTGATGGCGAAGGCGTTGGTCCGGGAAGTACACGCAATCGATGCCAACCTGGCGCCGGGTGAGGTAATCACGATGCAGGAACAGGTCGATCGCACGACGGCCGTGCAACGGGTCGCATTTGCGATGCTCGGCGTGTTTGGAGGGTTGGCTTTGTTGCTTGCCGCCATCGGGCTGTACGGCGTCATGTCGTACACGGTGTCACAGAGCACGCGCGAACTGGGGCTGCGTATGGCGCTCGGCGCCGGCGCATCGGATCTGGTGCGGATGGTAATGTCTCATGGCCTCGCCTTGACGGCAGGGGGCGTAGTCCTCGGTGGAGCGGCGGCGCTGGGATTGACCCGGCTGATTGCGAGCCTGCTCTACAAGGTGAGCCCACGCGATCCGCTGGCGTTCGGGTCGGCATTCGTGGTGATGGCGATCGCGTCGTTGGCAGCCTGTTTCTTGCCCGCATGGCGCGCGACGCGGACTGATCCAGTTAGGGCGCTGCGGGATTGACGTGGCGCGAGCATTAGCTCACTCTAACGGCGAGCTGAAGCTCGCAGGTTGGCAGGCGAAAGCGCCTGCCCCACCACACTAGCCGCTATTGCGGTAGGTGGCCGGGTAAGGGTAGCGGCCATACCGTTTATACAGAAACCAATCCTCCGCGCAGTTTATCAACACACCCGTCAGTTTGCCGGTGGCATGCACTCGCTGCAAGGCGGCGAGGCAGAGACTGCGATTCGAGTAGTCGGGCCGGGCTACGAAAATAACTCCATCCGCCGCTTCTTGCACCAAGTCATAATCGGCCACGGCCGCGATAGGCGGCGTATCGATCAGAACAAAGCGGAAACTGTTCTTCACGATCACGCACAATTGACGCCAGCGCGCCGAATCGAGCAACTCCGCCGGGTTGCGCCGGGCTTTTCCAGCCGGGAGCACGAAGAGATTGGGGAACTGGGCGGTCTCGACGATGGCTTCCTCCAGCTTGCAATCGCCCTGGAGCACATCCGCCAAACCGGGTTCTCCCGGAAGACCTAGAGTGCCGGCGAGGCTCGGATTCCGCAGGTCCGCGTCCATGAGCAGCACTGTGGTTTCGCCCTTCATGGCCAGAGCGCCGGCAGTGTTGGCCGCGGAAAGGGTTTTTCCATCTCCGGAGCCGGCACTGGAGATCACCAGCAGGCGCGGCGCATCCGGATGCTGCAGGAGATTGGTCCGCACAATGCGGTATTCCTCCCCGGCCTTATCATGGGCGCCGTCGAAGGGAAGGAGCGGGGACGATTCCGGAAGCTGGATGGGCAGAACCCGCATGCGAACCGCGGGATCCGACAAACCACCGGCGGCCGGAAGAGCGACCCGCGCGGCGACCGGCCCACCCGAATTGGGCGCGTCCCGCCGCGGACCGGTCTCCGGAATCAAACCAGTCTTCGTGTCGAGCGCCTGAAAGATCGTGCTCATGCTCTTCTCCGGTCCAGCGAGATTCCGGCCCACCATCGCCGGCGCGGCGCGGCATCCGAACTAGCGTCACCATTCGCGGGTGCCCGCAACGTCATGGCAGTGTCATTCCCGCCCGCATCCTTCTCGCTCTCACACGGTAAACGCAGGGTATCCAAGGGCAGGCGCAACGGGGCTTCCGCTTTGGGTGCGGGGTCCGTCAACTCCAGGACCCCAAGCGCATCGCGAACGGTTTCCGCCCCAATGGAAGCCGTCTCCGAGGTGTAGGCCCGCAGCAAAGCGATGTCGCAGATGGCGTTCATGACGCGGGGAATGCCTTGCGAAGAGCGCGCCACCAGGTCCACCGCTTCGGAATTGAAAGGAAAGTTTCCGTTGCCGCCGCCCTGATGCCACCGGTGGCGCATGTACTGCTCCACCTCTGCCGGCTGGAGGGGAACGATGTCCAGGCGCACCGATACCCGCTGGCGCAACTGGCGTAGGTCGTCGCGCCGCAACAGGTCCCGCAGCTCGATCTGGCCCGCCAAAACTACTTGCAGCAGCTTCCGCTCCGCAGTCTCGAAGTTCATCAGCAGGCGGACTTCTTCGAGCAGCTCGGCGGACATTTTGTGGGCCTCATCGACCAGCAGGACGGGCGTCTTGCCCTCCTCGTCGCAAGCCATGAGAAACTCCCAGAACCGCAACAGGCGCTGCGCCTTGCTTTCGGCTGTCAGCGGGAGTCCGAACCCGATCAGAATGAGCTCAAAGAATTCGGACGGCGACACGTTGGTACTGAATATCGAGCAGAACTGGACCTTTTCGGCGGAGACCGACTGGATCAACTTGCGCAGCAGGGTGGTCTTGCCGGTGCCGACCTCACCCGTCAGCACTGCCGTTCCCCGCCGCGCAAGCACCGTGAAGATGAGCCCGGCCAGCGCTTCTCTGTGGGTCGGCGCGAGAAACAGGAACTCCGGATCGGGAGTCATGGAGAAGGGCGCTTTCGACAAATGGAAGAATTCTTCGTACATTTGACGCCCCTAACCTTGCGTTGGGACCGCGACCGCCGGAGTCTTGGCAGGCGCGCCGATAGCCGAAATCCGCCCCAGGATCGCGATGTCCGGCGGCAGTTCCCATTCGCCAAGTAGCACGTTCCGCTTGAACTCCCTGGCCAGGCCGCCGATCACGGCTAGGACCAGGCTAAGCGCACAACAGATCCCGATCCACTGCGGCCGGTTTGGCGAGAAGACCCTGGAAGGAGGCTGGGCCGGATCGATCATGGTGAATCGCTCGCCCTGCTGGCGGCGCTCCAGGTCGGTCGCCATGTCCGCCGCAAGCCGCTTGTCGAGCAGCGACTTATAGTTGGCCTTCGCGATTTCGTAATCCCGCGAAAGCCCGGTGAGCTCTTGTTCGCGAACTGGCAACTTGTCCATGCGGCTCTGCAGCGCCGCTATCTTGGCGGCAATGTCCCGGCGCTCGGCACTCCGGAATTCCAGTTCCCGGTTTGCGAGGCTCAGTTCGGTTTTCAAGCTGGCGATCCGCTCGTGCTGCTGCATCAAATCCGGCGCCGCCTCATCCTCGGTGGCCCCACTTCCAGTGCCGCCATTTCCCGAAGCGGCGTAAGCCGACGCTTTCGCGGACTTCTCTTGTCCGGCCTTCTTTTTCGCGGCCAGTAGCTGCTTCAGGCGTTGCACGTCCGGATGCTCGTCGGTGTAGCGCGACTGCAGGACGTCCAACTCCGCCTGCAGAGTGGCGGCGTCTTTGACGGAACTGCCGCCGCTCGAATCCTTCCTGGCGGTTCCTTCCGCTGCCGTGCGCTCAAGCACTTTCGCAGTAGATTCAGCCATGCTCAGCGCCGTGGTTAGCAACGCCCTCGACTGCTCGGCCCGGTTGGTGGCGTCCTGATTGCCTCGAAGCTCGAGTTCGAAACGCGAAAGGGTCCCCGCCAGCGCATTCTCCTGCTCGGGCAGTTCGCCCTTGAATTTGAGCTTGTACTCGGTGAGTTGCACTTCCAGCTTGTCGAGCGTCTTCTTGGCCTGTTGCAACTGCTCCTCGAGAAACTCGGAAGTTCCCTCCGCATGGGTCTCGCGGGTGCGCAGATTCTCCTCGATGAAAAGATTGCCGATCTGGTTGGCGACCTCCGCTACAGTCACAGGATCCCGGCCCTGGTAAGAGATCCTGAAGGCGCCCGTGCGGTCCTGGCTCCAGCCTTTCTCGAGACTGATCTTCGTATCCTGGCGCATCATTTCGATGATGTCTTCCTGTGGAAGGCGCGCCCGTTCACGCTCGTAGAGATGGAACGCAACGATGATCTTCTGCAGGCGGCTGGTGGCCAGAATCTGCTGAGAAATTGTTGCCAGCCGGTCTTGAACCTCCGCGTTAACCGTGGAGGCGACAATCCTCTCCGGGATCTTCTGCCGGTCCACCAGGATCACGGCCTCGGCCTTGTAGGTAGCCGGCAGCGTGTACACCACCGCCACTGAGAGCAGGCACAAAAACAGCCACACCAGTCCGATCGCCAGCTTCGACTTCCATAGCATTCGCGCGAGAGATAAAGGCGATAACTCCGGACGTGGAGACACCCCCGGGGCCGTGGGGAACATAGCCGCAGGGTAAGCACGGCTTAGACCAAACCTATGACGCTAGGGCGACGGCACCGCGACTGGCACAAAGGTTCCTCCGGCTCAGGGGAGCGGTGTTGATTCTACGGTGTTTACGGAGCCGGCTCCAGAGGGCGCCGCGCCAACGGCCGGTGCGCGGCAGGGCTACGTCCGGAACCTGTAACCGCAACTCAGTGGAAACCGGCAGGGGCGAATTCTGGGAATTAATCCGAAACCTTCGGATTCCGGATTATAGGCGTACCGGGCCTGTGCCCGCAAAAAAAATCGGCCCGTGCTACCTGGCGGTCGTCCGGCGATGGGTGAGGAAGGCAATCCCAAAAAGGATCGCGCCCATCAACATCATGCTGACGGTAGTCGCTTCGGGTACCGCGTTCGGGGCGAAAGCCACCACGGTAGCGACACCGCCATCGGTAATCTGCAGCGACCCGGCCGTATATGATGTGGCATTCGTTTCAATTTCCAGTATTTCAGTCGAATCGCCCGGCCCGATACCAGCGGGTAGCTCAAAATTGAAGCCAATGACGGCTCCGTTGCTGCTACGGTCCACGGTGACTGGATAAATGCCACCCGGCACGCTCCCTGTGCCAGTGGAATAGCCGACGTCTGTCAGGTACGTGCTGAAAGAGGTATCCGTTATGCGTGCGATGCCGTCGGTGGAAGTCGCGCTGCTGGTTATCTCAAAGAGAAAATCCAGGCAGCCCGAACAGAAGACATTGTTCGGATCGGCATAGACTTGCGCCGCGTATGTTCCGGAAATGGTGACCTGGCCGAGAGAGTTTTCCGCGACGAAAGGCAGTGTGCCCGTGCTGGCCAGGAACGGCCCACCGAGCGGTGTCGTAAACACATCCGGTGGAACCGGCGCGGACCCCGTCGGGGGAAGGATCGACGCATGGACCAGACCACCGGCAAAGAACAACGACGCCACGAATGAGCGCACGCTTAACTTCATGCGTCGCTTTCCAGGCAATCCTTGTGCCACACCACCTGCACACGAAGTTGGCCCGACAGGTCTGTTATTTTGAGCGATCGCTACCGATCTCCGCGCTTCGCCAGTAGCGAGTTTTCGAGATTATGAGAAAAACTTTGGGCATTCGCGCCGCGATCGGCGCCCGTCGTCAGTTCGATCGAGGCGCCGCTTCCGCCAGAAGGTGTTCGGCCATCGGCGCTTCCGGCAGGTAAGGGGCCTCCTTCAGAGCCTCCCGCAAGGTTGCCTGGCCGCGCTTGTCACCCAGCTTCAGGTAGGCCATGCCCAGGTGATACCGAACCGCCGGATCGGCCTCGCCCTTGGCCGCGCTTTCCAGGTATTTGACAGCGGATGGATATAGGCCCTTCCGATACAGAATCCAACCGATGGTATCATCCACTCCCGCATTGTCAGGCGCCAATTCCTTGACCTGCTGCGCGTACTTCAGGGCTTCGTCGAAACGGTCGGTTTGAGAGGCCAGCAGATAAGCGAGGTTGTTCAGCGCCACCACATTGGTCGGCTCGGCATCCACGACCTTGCGGAAGTATTCGAGCGCCTGGGGGTAATTCTTCTCCATGTTATTCAGCCAGCCCATGTACAACCAGAGTTCGGGATCGTTCCGATGATTTGCCAGCAGGGCCGACAGTGTCCGGTGCGCCGGCTCCAATTTGCCCTCGGACACGTCCAGTCTGGCAAGAGCCAGATCCGCGGCGCGATATCCAGGATCGGCTGCCTTCGCGGCCATGAATGCGTTTCTGGCCGCCGCAGGCTTGTCATGGAGCACCAGCAGTTCGCCCAAGAAGGTTTGGACCGGCGCGGAGCTCTTATGCCCGGCCGCATACTCCCGCGCCATCGTCAAAGCCGCGGCGTTTTGGTTCTGTACGCTATAGAGCTGCACCAATGCACGAAGCGCCCGCAAATCTTCAGGGTTCTGTTTCAAGATTTCGTCCAACGACGCACGAGCGCTGGCATAGCGCTTGTCGTCCATTTTGAGCGACGCATCCTGTAGCAGCAAGTCCGGCGATCTGGCCAGCCCCAAGCCTTCGGCTACGCCTTGGCGGGCTTCGTCCCGGCGCCCCAGATCGAGGAGCGCGTAATTGTGCTGGATGATGAAAGGCACTCCGTGCTTTTGAGCTTCCGGCGCTCGCTCCAGAACTTCCAGGGCCGTGTTGGCGGCCTTGGACGCGATCAACAAGCGCGCCAGTTCCAGCCTCACGGTCAGAAGCCCGGGATTCAACCGTAACGCCTCGCTGAGCTCCTGCCTTTGATTCAGCGTTTCCCCCCGGATTTCATACAAACGGGCCAGAACCGCGTGCGGTTCAGCAGCCTCCGGAACAAAGTGCAGGACCAGGTTGATATCGTTTTGCGCGTCTTGATACCGTCCCGCATCCATGGACAGCTCGCTTCGCTGGAGCAGCGCATCGGCATCCTTGTGGTTCTTGGCGATGGCGTCCGCCAGTAGCTTTTCGGCGTCTCGCCGGCGGCCTGCCACCAGATAGATTTTCACCAGCCGCGTGCGTGCGCTGCGATCGCTCGGATCTTCCCTGGTGAGCTTCTGGAATTCTCCGATGGCGGCATCGCGTTGCCCGGTTTCGAGCAGAAAGACGGCATGCACGGGCTTGTAGATCTTGTCGGGGAGCGCCGATAATTGCCGGAAGACCTCGCCCGCCTCCTCTTTCCGGTTCGCATGGAACAAGGTGATTCCCAGATCCATCAAAGCCGGGCCATCTTTCGGATCTAATTGAATGGCGCGCCGGAACTGCTGCTCGGCCAGGCCAGGTCGGTGAGTGACGAGATAAAATCTACCCAAGACCAACGCGACCTTGGCGGATCCAGGTGCTTTGCGGACAGATTGCTGCAGGGCCTCCTCTGCCCCCTTCACATCGCCCTGGGCGAGCCGGGCTCGCATGAGCAGGGCCTCGGATTCCAGTCCGCCCGGGAGCCGTTCCAGGGCCTGCTGCAGGTGTCTGGTGGCTTCCTCCGGCTCACCCAGCCGTAGTTCCGTCAACGCGAGGGTGTTCAATGCATCCACATTGTCTGGAAAAGCTTTCGCGACCTCCAGCGCCCGTCTTTGCGCGTCTTCCAGAGCCGCCTTACCGTTGCGCATGGTCAGCAGGTCGGCCAACTTCAGTTGCGCCGCGGCATGCTTGGGATTGAGTTCCGTGGCTTTGCGAAAGCTAGCCGCCGCCAGGTCCAGGCGGCCAGCCGCCTCGTGAATCAAGCCGAGTTGATAGTAAGGCTCGGCATCCGCCGGCACGGCCTGGATAGCCCTCCTGAACTGCAACACAGCCCGCGTGTAATCGCGCTTTTCGAGGAACTTCTTACCCGACTCCAGGAACCGGGCCTCACGTTGTTGCGGAGAACGCGAGCACGCGCCAAACACCGACAGCCCGGCGATCAACAGATAACTGGCGAACCTTCGCATGCTTACCCTCTGGCGGCCTGGCAGCCCTTGGCAGAAGTCGCCGGCGAGTCGCGCTTGGCAGGCGAAAGCGCCTGCCCCACCACCTGCCGGACATCTACCACTGGCTGCTAGCGGTCGCCCTCCCAACAGCACTTGCCCTACCAGAACCGCGGCGGCGCATCCGCTTGGTTTCCGAAGGCGGCATACAAAAAAGTGGGTTGAAATCCCGGCGAGTCGGAATCTTTGCGGCTGATTCGGCCACGAGGCTTTCCAGAATGGGGGCTGCCAGTCCGTTGTTCGGTACCTCGATCCCGCTGCCGGGCGTCTCCGCTATTAAGCCACTTGGCATTAGTTTGCACGCTTCTGGGCAACGTTCGACGTGGGCTAACGGTCCCTCAATGGCAGCCTGAAACGGGGCCCAGATCCCTGGAACGCAGTTTGCCCCGCAATTGCTTGCCGAGTCAGACGCACGCCGTCCTACAGGGGACGATGGCGCAAGCCCCAGAAATCGCGGAGGCCCCGATCGTTGCCTGACAACCTAGTCGATCACCAGCCCAACGAGGAGAGGCGCGTTCATCAGCGCGTGCGGGTTCGTTGGTCGCTTTCGCTCTTGAAAAAGCAGGGGCAGGCCCGCGTCCTGACCGCGGTGACGGAGAACCTGAGCAGCCAGGGTTTCTTTTGTGTGGTGGACGAGCGACTGGCGGCAGGCGAGCGCGTCGAGTGCATTTTGAAGTTTCCCCTCCGGCTCGAGACCAACTCCCCCCGATCTCTGCGCTGCGAAGCCGAGGTGGTCTGGGTGAGCATGCTGGACGGCGGCCGCTTCGGCATCGGCTGCCGCATCGAGGATTACACGTTCGTTGGGTGATGGTACATCGGTCCTTGGTGGCCTATGACCAAGTACGTGCATTCCTACGAAGAGCCGCTATGCTCCCTGAGCCAGCTAGTACCCGCTAATCCGGAGCTTCTAAATTCCCTATAAACAGGCTGAAAATAAAATACTTGTAATCCTATGGATTAGTCACCGGACGGCGACTCGGAGGCTCGCTTCGACCGGCTACCAGACGATTGCCTAGAAGATATCGGGGAGTTCTGAGAAGATCTAGGGAAACCAGGAATTGACACTCGCCGGGAGGACTAGTTTAATTGAGTGGCAGCTTGTGGGAAGGGGAGAAGCCAGTTGCATGTAGCGCTCATCTCGCGCGACGATGGCCTCAAACGGCTATGCCGGGAGGCCTTGGCTACGCTTCCTGCCCGCGAATGGACCCTGCTGGTGGCAGATCCCGACGACCCGCCGCCCGTGGCAGACGTGTTCATTTGGGATTCCGATCTCCAGACGCCCCTGCCGCATCTCCTCGAGCGCCGCCGCCCTGCCGCACATGTACTGGCGATCAGCCGCGAGCGGGCCGCGCGCATACTCGATGTGCTGCCTTTTTCGACTGTCACCCTGGTGCTGAAACCCGTGCACCTCGATACGCTGCGAACCCTCCTGGAGCAGGCGGCGAATCACTATGAGTCGCTGCAGGGCGCTGCCGGGCTTGACCGCATGGGATCCCTGCGCCAGGATCGCGACGCCATGCTGGACTGTTTGCTGGCGACCACGCTTCGTCTTCAGGAATGCGATCAGGACCGCATGAATTTTCTGGCCCGCGCGGTGCACGACTTCCGCACGCCGCTGACGGCCGTAAACGGATACTGCGGGCTGCTTTTGAGCGAGCAGTTCGGACCGATTACCGCCGCGCAACAGGAGGTTCTGGAGAGGACGCTCCATAGCGTCAGGCGTCTTAGCCGCCTGGCGGCCGCCCTGTTCCAGTGGAGCACGGAAATGCGCGTGGGTTTGCGTCCGCAAATCCGGCCAGCCGATATCCAGGAATGCTGCCGCCAGGCGATACATGAGGTCAAGCCTTTTGCCGCGGAGAAGAGCATTTCGGTCGAGCTGGACCTGCAGGCGCCCGAGCAGCCCTTGTGCTTCGATGCAACCCAGGTGGAACAGTTGTTGATCAATCTTCTGGAGAACTCCTGCAAGTTCACGCCGCGCGGCGGCCACATGCAGATCCGTGGATTCCCCGCCTTTTGGGACAGGCGGTCCGCGTCTGTGCCGCAGGATCGTGTGCTGATCGAACGGCGATGCGCCCCCTCGCGGCGCGCCAACGTCTATCGCATGGAAGTTACCGATAACGGCATGGGGGTGCGCCCCGAACACCTCCGCACGATCTTCCAGGAACACACGTCCTATGGAGGAGGCAGCGATCGCTCCGGCAGCGGGCTGGGCCTGGCCATCTGCAAGCGCATTTTGGGCGAGCACGGCGGGGAGATCTTCGCCGAGTCGGGCAATCAGGGTGTCACTTTCATTTTCATGCTGCCCTTCACACCTCCGGCATCCACGGAGTCTTTCGAGTTGGATGACGGACAAAGGCATCTGGTGACAGAATTTGCCGGGCGAGCGAATCCATGAGCCGCGACAGAACCATTCTGATCGTCGAGGACGAGCCGGACGCACGCAAGTATTTTGAGATGGTGGTGCGCTGCCTTGGATACTCCGTCGAAGTAGCCGAGGACGGCAATGAGGCCATGGTCTGTCTCGATCGCAATCGGGCGATTTCCCTGGTCTTGCTGGACCTCCTGATGCCGCGCCGGGACGGTCTGGAAACTCTGCGCGAGATGCGGAATACGGGGCGCAACCAGCCCGTCATCGTGCTCTCCGGAGCGGCCACGACCATCAACGTTGTGCAGGCCATTAAAGGCGGGGCCACCGATTTCCTGGCTAAGCCGGTGAGCCACGAAGATCTGCGCAAGGCCATTCAGACCGCGCTGAATGGCGGATCGCGCCAGATCCAGGAAGCGCCGTCCGCCGAATCGGAAGTCTGTCTCGGTGAAAGCTGGATGGGGCAGGATATGCAGGCGGCCTGGAGGCGCGTTGCCGTCTCGGATGTGCCGCTCCTTATCGAAGGCGAAACCGGCGCCGGAAAAGAGGTGCTCGCGCGCCAGATTCACGCCAACTCTCCGCGCGCGAACAAACCTTTTTTAAAGTTGAATTGCGCCGCTTTGCCTGGAGAATTGGTGGAGAGCGAGCTGTTCGGCTATGAGCGGGGCGCCTTCACCGGGGCTTTCACCAGCAAACCGGGTAAGTTTGAAATGGCGCAGGGTGGCACGATTCTGCTCGACGAGATCGGCGACATGGATGTCCGCCTGCAGGCCAAGCTTCTGCATGTCCTGCAGGACAAGGAATGCGAGCGTCTCGGCGGCAAGGACCGGGTGCCTCTGGACGTGCGCGTAATGGCCGCCACGCATTGCGATCTGGCGAAGGCCATCGAGGACGGCCGCTTCCGCGCCGATCTTTATTACCGGCTGAACGTGGTCACGCTGCGCGTGCCGGCCCTGCGGGAGCGCCAGGGAGATATCCTGGCGGCGGCGGAATTCTTCCTGCGGAAGCATCAGACGGACGGCGCCAGCGTCGGGCTGCTGACGCCGGCGCTGCGGGACGCGATGCTCGAATACGCATGGCCGGGCAACATGCGGGAGTTGGAGAACCTGATGCGCCGGCTCCTGGTAATGCAGGATCCCGGCGAACTGGCGCAGCAGTTAATGACAGGCCACAGCCGCCGCCAGATGCCGGTAGCCTCGTCGATTTCGCCGGGCGACGGCGGCCTCACGGGCATAGCCGGCGGCGTCATCCGTTTCCATCCAAACGGCGCCAGCGCCAGCACTGGGTTCCCCGTCCTCGAGAAGGTGGACGAGGCCAAACGCAAGGCCGAGACCGAGGCCATCCTGCGCGCGTTGGACGCGTCCCGATGGAATCGCAAGCAGGCAGCCAAGATCCTCAGAATCGATTACAAAGCGCTGCTTTATAAGATGCGCAAGCTCGAAATCGAGGGGGCGGCGGCCACTAAGATGCGCGTTAATGGCGGGTGACGAGCTGCGGCGAGCGTTGCTCGCCGGGGTCGTGGGGTCAGGGGTCGGGGATTTGTCTTGCCTTCGATGGCACGCTACCGCGCGTCGATCTTCACTACGAAATAAGTGATCTGCTTCCCGCTCGCGACCAGCATCTGGTGCGGCGTATTGATGGGGATGTGCACGATGTCGCCGGCCGCCACCGCCTGCTGTTCACCACCGCGGATGGAGGGGCCGCGGATTTCGTGCGGCGCGGTGGTCCGGGGATCGACGACCGTGCCGCCCACCACCAGGGTGGCCTCGCCGCTCTCGACGACCATCACGTCGACCTGCGTTTCATGCAACTCCGCCTCGCCGTCGCCCTCCCGATGGGCCATCAAGACATTGTGGTTGCCATAGCTCACTAGCGCCTGCGTAGCTACCTTTTGGGCGTTGATCTTGGGCGACAGGCTTTTCTCGAAGGCTTGTAGGACGCCGCTTTTCCAAAGGTCAAAACCGGCGGGAGAACCTGCGGGCAGCGCCGCTGCGGCCATCATCAAGGCAATTGCCAGTGCTTTCATATTCGCTCCTAATTTGGGCATTGATATACTGACGCTACCAAATTGGGTCAGTCACCGATGAACTTCAGGTACGTATGGACCTCATCGGCACACCAACGGGCCAGCCTCTCGATTTCTGACACCAACGCCCGATCTTCCTCAGTTCGTATATCTGAAACAGCATCTGCCCACTCTGCCAGGAAACGTGGAATTTGAAGAGAATTGAAAACCGTCGCCATAAGGATCAATCCCCGGCCAACATCGGATAAGCGTCTCTTTTCTGGCCTGAGGGTAGCAGGGCGGCAAGGAGGTTCTTGGGGTCTGGGATACCTTCGATCCGACCGCCCCACTCATCTTGAAGCTGAATTTCGAGGCCCATGATCGTCGGCTATCCGAAACCGGAACGGCTCGTGGCGTCAAGTATATCAATGCCGTAATCCTAATTTGGCGTGGTGCCCGTCTAACTCGTCGAGATAACCACTCCCTCATGGTCGCGGCTCCGAAAGAAGTTGTCGCGGCTCCGAACCAATGTGTGAGAGCCGTCTTCAAACCGGTTGCGCGGAGCCGGGGCCCGGCACGGCCTTCAATCTGGGAATGCGGCCTTCGACGGGCGGCAGCGCTGGGAAATCGGTGTACGCTCCCGCTTGATACCAGTAGGCCACGGAAAAGTAATTGTCGGCGCGGTGATTAGCGTGGCCGTGCTCGATGGTGTGCTTCAGATACTTGCTGAAAGCGATGGGATTGTCGGCATGCCAGCGGTAGAGGCAATAGCGGCCGCCGGGACGCTCGCCCGCCACGATCAGCGGCGCGCCATTGTAAAGATGCGCGAAAGGAATAGCGGTGTCGCGTCCGCCGAAGTCCCAGGCGCCGTTGAAATAGTCCTCCGTGCCGGTGCCGGTGATGATGGGCTGGCTCTCGTTATCCACGAACACCATGTCGTCGCCTTCGCCCATCCAAAAATCCTGATTCTGCAGCACGCCCAGCGTCACGCCCATCAGGTGCCCGCGCCCGCGCGTCTCGACGAAGACGTAGTTGTTCTGGCCGTCGAGGTTCTTCAGCTTGTCGGCATCGCCGTTGGTGCGCCAGTCGTTGGTGCTAGGAGTGTTCGGCGTGGCTTGGCGATACTGCGCGTGGAAGTAGAGCACTTCGTCCGGCAGAGAAGGGACGATCTGGTAATCGATGTTGGAATAAAATGCGCCGATGCTATAGGGGCCTTCATTCGTGGCGGTGATGCGCGCGGACTTGCGGAACGGCATCGCGAAATAACAGTTCAACGCCTTGACCGAGGAGCAATTCAGAAAGGCGGATTGATAGACGAAGTATTGCCCGAGGTTCAATCCGAAGAGATCGCCGACGGGAACTTCCACGCTGGGTTTGGTGTTGCCGTCCCAGTAGATGCGGATCACGATTTCCTTGAGATGATTCTCGCTGCGGGCGGCGATGGTGAACCAGATGTGCGTAATCACGCCGGGGCCTTCGGAGGCGAACAGCTCCCGCGTGGCGCCGGCGGCGATGGGCCAAGCGTCGGCATTGCCGCCAGTACGGTCGAAGCTGGATTGTTTGAGCGACCGGTAGTCCTGGGCGCGCGCGTAGCGAGGCAGGAAGGGATAGTCGCCGGCCGCGCCAGAGCCTGTCTGCCCGCGCGCGGACGAGGCCGCGGCGGACAAGCCCGCCAAACCGGCCAGTCGCCGCAGGAACCCGCGGCGTGGCGCGACTTCAATTGACATAATAGTGTGTCTCCTCTGGGATAGCTTAGAAGCCGGATTATACTACGCGCGGGGCGGGTTCTGGGCCGAATTGGGTCGTCAAACATGTCGCCAGGAGCGCCGCGCGCAAGCAATTTTTAGAGGAGCTGGGCAAGGAGTACCAGCGTATCGATGCTGAACCGGAAGTAGCTGATCGGCCGAATTAATCTTGCGCGGGCAAGAGTGCCCGCGCGGCAGGCGGAAGTGCCAGCACCACGTCCGGAGGCGCCGGACGGCCCAGGAGGTAACCCTGGACCTTGTCGCAGCCTAGGGCGCCGAGCACGGCTAGCTCGTTCTCGGTTTCGACACCTTCGGCCGTCGCCGTCATCTTCAGGCCGTGCGCCAGGCCCACGATGGCCTGCACTAGAGGTTGTGTGCCGGCCTTCTGCTCGATGCCCTGCACGAAGCACTTGTCGATTTTCAAATCGTCGATCGGCAGGCGCTGCAGATAGCCAAGGGAGGAGTAACCCGTTCCAAAATCGTCGATCGAGATACTCACGCCCAAAGCCCGCAGATCGGCGATCTGCCGGGCAGAGTCCTCGATGTCCCGCATCACCACTCCTTCGGTGAGTTCCAGCTCCAGATAGCGGGGCTCCATGTCGTATTGCGCCAGGACTTCCGCGACCTTCTCCGCCAGATCCGAGCGCGCGAACTGAATGGCTGAGACATTCACCGCGATCTTGACCGGCGTGAGTCCGCGCTGCCGCCACAGCCGGTGCTGCCGGCAGGCCTCCTCCAAGACCCACAGGCTGATGGGAATAATCAGCCCACACTCTTCGGCCACTGGGACGAACCGGCCCGGCAGGACCATGCCCCACTTGGGATGATCCCACCTCAGGAGCGCCTCCATGCCGGCGAGTTGGCGCCCGGGAAGCCGGAATTGCGGCTGATAGTACAGCAACAATTCCTTGCGGTCCAGCGCACGGTGCAGATGGCTTTCGATCTCCAACCGCTCGCTGAACGCGGAATTCATCGTGCGCGAGAACCTCTGGAAGCGATTGCGCCCCCGGCCCTTGGCCGCATACAGGGCTACGTCGGCGTGCTTCTGGAGAACGCCCGTATCCTCCCCATCCTGGGGGAACAAACTCAGGCCCACGCTTGCGGTGGTGAACAGTTCGTGTCCCTTCACCAGGAACGGCTCTCGCATAGCCTCCACTAGTCGTTCTCCCGCCATCGCCGCATCGTCCGGGCTGTCGATGCCGAACAACACCGCCAGGAATTCGTCGCCGCCGGTGCGCGCCAGCGTGTCCGACTCGCGCACGGCGCTTTGGAGCCGCTTGGCGACCTCTTGCAGCAGCATGTCCCCGACGACGTGACCCAGCGTGTCGTTCATGAGCTTAAACCGGTCTAGATCCACATAGACCACGGCGACCATCTTACCCGCGCGGCGCGCCAGGGCCATGGCCTGTTGCAGGCGGTCCTCGAGCAGCACGCGGTTCGGCAGACCCGTCAGGGGATCGTGCTGCGCCTGGTAAGCCAGGCGGTTGGTAAGTTGACGGTGCTCCAGGGCGATGGATGCCAGTTTAGCCTGAGCTTCCAGAAAGACCATTTCGGGCCTGGACACCTGCCAGCATTCGCGGTGCAGGACTTCCAGAACTCCCAGCACCTGGCCGTCGCAAGCCCGGATCGGAACATTCAAACGGCCAGGGAATTCCGCCGAGGGCGCGCCCTGCCCGCTCGCCTCATGCTCCGGACAAACGGAACTGCCTTCCAGCAGGACGTGCGCCACGGTCTCCGGGTAGTAGTGTTCGATCATTTCCTCCAAGCGGCGCAGCACCACACCCAGCGGCCGATTCTGCGCCACCATCTCGAGCACCTCGCGCCGATTGTGCTCCAGCCGCTCGGTCCGCTTCCGCTGGCTAATGTCCCGACCGATGCACAGCACTGCGGCCGGCACGCCATTTCTGAATTGCAGCCTGCTACTCACCTCGAGGGTGACCCGGTGGCCGTTGCGTGCGATGAGCTCCACTTCCAGGGGGCCGGCGGCGCCGCCTCCTAACAGGGCCTGGATGTTTCTCTGGACGGCTGGAAGATATTCCGGAACGGTCCACTGTACCAAGTTCGTACCGGCCAACTCGTGCCGGCCATATCCGGACATCCTCTCGCACGCGTTGTTAACCGAGGTGAGGTTTCCTTCGAGGTCTATGGCGAAGATGGCATCGCTGGCCTCCTCGACTAGTTTGCGGTACCGCTGCTCGCTCTCGCGTAGCGCCTCCTCCATCTTCTTTTGATCGGTGATGTCGCGCGAGCTGGTGACCAGGGCCTTGACCCCCGGCTCCTCAAGCATGTTGGCTGCCGAGATGTCCGCCCAGCGCCAGGACCCGTCGGCATGCCGCAGGCGGAGCTGGGCGCGCAGCTTGGCTCCCGGTTCCCGCAGCAGTTCTTCGAACAGCATGTGCGCATACGACAGATCGTCCGGATGGACCTGCTCGAAGATTTCCCGCCCCACGCGTTGATCCGGCGGAATTCCCAGGATCTCGCCCCCAGCCGGGCTGTAGTACAAAATGACGCCTGCTGGATCGAACAGACTGATGGCATCGCTGCCGTCCTGAATCAGCGCCCGGAAGCGGTTTTCGCTCTCCATCAGCGCTTGCCGGGCGCGCTGCCGCTCGGCGATGTTCTCAATTATGAGCGAGATGCCGATGACCTTGCCTGTGCTGTTCTTTATAGGCGAAGGCACGATGCTTACTGGAAACACCGCACCGTCCTTGCGCATGTGATCTGTCTCGTACGGTTGCAGGACCGCACCGCGCATGATTGCCGATATCCTCTCCGCCGCCGCTTCGCGCCGGGCTGGCGCTACCACCAGCAACGCGGAACGGCCTAACATCTCCGCGGCGGAATAGCCGTACAAGTTCTCCGCCGCCGCGTTCCAGTTCAGGATCGTGCCGTTCCCATCTTCCGCCAAGATAGCGTTATTAGAGGATTCGACGATGGCGGCCAGCCGCGCCAGCGCTTCTTCGGCCTGCTTGCGCGCCGTTACGTCGCGCATGACACCGATCCAGCGGTATGCCTTGCCGCTCTCATCGCGCAGTGGCGCACTGCGGTCGGAGTAGTGCCGGATTTCTCCATCCGCGCCCAACAAACGGTACTCCTCGCGAAAGGGCTCGCCACTCTCCAGATGCCGGTGATACGCCGCTAGTATCCGCTCGTGATCCTCCGGGTGGATACGGCGCTCCCACTCCTCAAATGAGCGCACCTCGTAGTTCTGGCCAGCCCCGTACACCTGTATCCGTCCCGTGCGCACATCACATTCATAGACCCAATCGCCCGCGTTTTCGGCCGCGATGCGAAACCGCTGCTCTGAGTCGCGCAGAGCTTCTTCCATGCGCTTGCGCTCGGTGATGTCCTCTTTGACGGCAATGTAGTGCGCCGGCTGGCCGGTAGCGTCGCGGATGGCACAGATGGACGCCGATTCCCAGTACAACTCTCCGTTCTTGCGCTTATTGTGGAATTCTCCCCGCCATTCCTCGCCGGACTGGATGGTCTGCCATAACTCTCGGTATTCTTCAACGGGTTTTTCTCCCGATTTCAGAATCCGCGGATTCTTCCCCAGCGCCTCCGCGCGCGTGTATCCGGTCACTTCTGTGAATTTCGGATTCGTGTATTCTATATTGCCGCTAAGGTCCGTGATGACCACGCTGGCTGGGCTCTGCTCCACCGCGCGGGACAGCCAGCGCAGGTCCTCTTCGGCGCGCTTGCGGTCCGTGATATCAATTGCCACTCCTACAAGGCCCTGAAAGTCGCCGTGTCCGCTGAATTGCGGTGCGCCCTGGTCCAGCATCCGCCGATACTGCCCGTCGGCCCGACGCAACCTGTATTCCGTCTCAAACGGCTGGCGTGCCAGCAGGGCGGCCCGCTGCGCCGCCAGGCGCCGCTCCACGTCCTCGGGGTGGATCGCCCGAGCCCAGCTTTCGCCTAGGGCCTCCTCCAGCGCGCACCCGGTGAAGCGCAGCCAGTGCGCGCTAAATAGAGTTGCACGCCCGTCGGCTCCGCACATCCAAATCATGGCCGGCAAGGCGTTGCTCAACTGTCGCAACAGCGCGTCCCATTGAACGGCGACAGGATGCCCGTTCGACGCCGAAGGACAGGCAGTGAATTGGATCGGGTTCGTCTCCGGAGGCGGCTCGCGGGGCGAGAGATTCACATCCCTTAGATCGTCAGTTCAGGCGAAGAGTTTAGAGCAGCACCTAGGTGCCTGAGCCATCGGCGATGCGCGGCTCGAATTTGCCAACTGAGGTGTTCTTCGCTCCGATTTGCAGAACTAAAGTCCCACAGCAGAACTAAAGTCCCACAAAAGTAAGTCTCGCGGCGACGCAGTACCAACAAATTCGAGCTTTTTTCAATAAAGTATTGACCGCAGTCTCAGAAGAAACTAGTATTACGAAAGTGGAACAACGACGAACCCGGCGGTTTACCCTCCGATTGCCTCTTGCGGTTACCCGCAGCGGGGCGGAGCGCGTTGCGCAAATCGGTCTGACAAAGAACATCAGCTCCGGCGGAGTGTTGTTCACCTCCGAAGCAGAGCCCGAGATCGGAGGAGCCATCGAATACGTCATCACATTGAGCGGGCCATCGGAACAGCGCGTTAATTTGCGTTGCATTGGCAAGATCGTGCGCGCTAGAAAAGTGCCTGAATCCGACGAAGCTGCCTTCGACGTCGCCGCTACCTTGGAACGTTACGAGTTCGTCCGCCTCGAGGACTGATCGCAGCTTTCTGCGCGGCGTCCCCGCCTATTTTTCCAGTTGCCGGCGCGCGCCTTTTCGTGTAAAGTAGCAAAGAAAAGGCGAAACTCAATGGACCTCACGCTGGCTTCCCCGCTTTCGCTCGAAGCGGCCCTGACGCGCTTCCATCCTGCAGCCATACGGCACGAGCCCGCCACGGGCGGCCTCTACAAAGAGTTGCCCGACTCGGTGAATCCCGTCCTGCGGCGGGCCTTGGAAGAACGCGGGATTCACAAGCTTTATTCCCACCAGGCGGAATCCTTCAGCCTGATCGCCGAAAGCCAGAACGTGGTGGTGGTGACGCCCACCGCCAGCGGCAAAACGCTTTGCTACAACCTGCCTGTCTTAAACCTGCTGTTGAGCGATTCCGGCGCACGTGCGATGTATCTTTTCCCGACCAAGGCCCTGGCCGAAGATCAGCTTCATGAACTACAGATGGCCATTGATGAGATGGGCTCGGAAATCCGCGCCTTTACATATGACGGAGATACGCCGCAAGACGCCCGCAAGGCCATACGGCAGCGCGCCAACATCGTGTTAACCAACCCGGACATGCTGCACACGGGCATCCTGCCGCACCACACCCGCTGGGCGAAGCTGTTCGAGAATCTCCGCTACATCGTGATCGATGAGCTACATTATTACCGAGGCGTCTACGGCAGCCACTTGGCGAACCTCATCCGGCGGCTGAGGCGCATCTGCGAATTCTACGGATCGAAGCCAGTATTCATCTGCTGCTCGGCCACCATCGCCAATCCGCGCGAACTGGCCGAGTCACTCACGGAAGCTCCATTCCGCCTGGTGGATTCCAACGGCGCGCCACGCGGCGAGAAATTCTTCATCTTCTACAATCCGCCGGTGGTGAACCGCCAATTGGGCATCCGGCGCAGTTACCTCGTGGAATCGCGGCGATTGGCGCTGGAATTCATCGAACACCATCTGCAGACGCTGGTCTTCGCCAATAACCGGCTCGCTACGGAGATCCTGGTCACTTACCTGAAGGACGCCGTCGAGCGCGGCCCACTGCCTGGGGACACCGTGCGCGGCTACCGTGGCGGCTACCTGCCGCGCGAGCGAAGGGAGATCGAGCGCAAGCTGCGCGATGGCGAGATACGCGCGGTAGTCGCCACCAACGCGCTGGAGCTGGGCATCGACATAGGCTCGCTGGACGCCGTGGTGATGGCCGGATATCCCGGCACCATCGCATCCACATGGCAGCGCGCCGGACGCGCCGGACGCCGCCAGGGAGCATCGGCCGCCGTGCTGGTCGCCTCCAGCGCGCCGCTCGACCAATACATAGTGGAGCACCCCGATTACTTCTTCGGCCGCTCGCCGGAGCACGCTTACATCAATCCGGATAACCTCGAGATCCTGCTGGCGCACCTGAAATGCGCCGCCTTCGAATTACCCCTACGGGATGGGGAGAATTTCGGCACGCACGAGACCACGGAGCTATGCCACTTTTTGGAAGAGGCTGGTTTTCTGCACCACTCCGCGGGTGCCTGGCACTGGACCTCGGAAACCTATCCCGCGGATGCTACCAGCCTGCGCTCCGTTTCGAGCGATAACTTCGTGGTGGTGGATATCACGGGCGAACCCGCTGTAATCGCCGAAGTCGCATTTACGGCGGCGCTCACCACCTTGCACGAAAAAGCCATCTACCTGCACGAAGCCCGCCAGTATCATGTGGAGCGCTTCGATTACGAGCAGCGCAAAGCCTACGTGCGGCGCGTGGATTGCGATTATTATACGGACGCCATCGACTACACGCAGGTGAAGGCGCTCGAGCAATTCGAGAGCGAGCCGCTGGCCGGCGTGCGCCGGTGCCACGGTGACGTGCGCGTGAACCGCCAGATCGTGGGGTTCAAGAAGATTAGGTTCTACACGAATGAGAACGTGGGCGCGGGCAATCTCGCGATGCCCGAACAGGAGATGCACACCACGGCGTTCTGGCTGCATTTTCCCGCCGAATTCCTGGCGCGCTTTCCGGACCTGACGCCGGACGAAAAGCAGAGCGGACTCGCGGGATTGGGCAACGCGCTGCGCACGGTGGCGGCGTTGCTGCTGATGTGCGATCCGCGCGATCTCGGTGTGGCCTTCAGCGAAGAGCCGAATCTTTATCTTTACGATTGCTATCCGGGCGGAGTGGGCCAAAGCGCACCGCTCTTCCGCATGGCGGAACGGCTGTTGCGGCAGACGTCGGAGTTGCTGGCGGGGTGTGAGTGCGAGGCGGGCTGCCCGTCTTGCGTCGGTCCGGTGGGGGAGATCGGGGAGCGCGGGAAGGAAGCGGCCATGCGGATTGCGGGTGAGATGCTGGATGAACGCACACACTAGGAGTTTTACTGCTGTTAGCACATCTGTGCTAACATGCATGCAGGAGCAATACATGGCATCATCGAGACAGGCGCAATCCGGCACAGCCCCCAGCTATCGAGGGCGGCAAGCAAAGACGGGCAATTCTCTGGGGCTGCGCTTCGACAAAGCCCTGTTCCAGAGCCATCCTGAGTTCTCCGGTGAGGTGCGCGCGCATGTGATCGCGCCTGGACGGATGCTGGTGGTTGCCGATCCCGCAAAGAGGCCGCGGCGGCGGGACAGCGATCCGGTAATCGAAGCCTTTCTGAGTTTCCTGGCAGAAGACATGGTCCGGTCCCCGGAGCAACTCAGGCCGCTGGACCCAGCTTTAGCTGCGCGCATTCATGCCCTTGTCGGTCATCTGCCCGTTAAGGCGGACGAAGACCTGGGCGACGAGTCGCTGGTCTAAGATGGAATTCAGAGGGTGGCGTCTCTTCGTTCACCCGCTCTTCCAAGCGCAATTGGAAAAGTTGGCGGCACGCGTTGAGAAGCAGGCGGCCAAGGACCCTCAGGGATATTCGTCACACCCTGCCGCAAAGCTCCTGGCAAGCGTCAATCACTACATGCGGGAAGTTATTCCGCGCGACCCGAATAGCCCGGAGTTCCGGCAAGGGAACGCGCTTGGGCCTGGTAACCGCCACTGGTTCCGCGCTAAGTTTCACGGAAGGTATCGGTTGTTTTTTCGCTTCTCGACGCAGCAAAAACTCATCGTCTATGTGTGGGTAAACGACGAGCAAAGCCTGCGCAAAGCCGGATCAAGAACCGATCCGTATGCTGTGTTCAAAGCGTTGCTGGAAAGCGGCGAGCCACCCGGCTCCTTTGCGGAACTGTTGCGAGCCTCCAAAGAGATGAAGTAACCGGCAGCCGCATTTCCCACCTATCTCTTCTTCAACTGCTCCGGAAACACCGCATATCCTTCCGGCGGCGGATACAACGAATACAGCAGCTCCAGGCGCTTGCGCAAGTACCGGCTGGGCATCTGGCGCGGACCGGTTTCCACGTCGATATCGCAGCAGGTGCCGTGCAAATAGAGCGTCAGAGTGTCCTCAAACGATTGCCGCGCGTAATCGCGAAACAGCTTGGTTTCCTTGCGTACGTTGGTCTGGCGCCGCACCAGCGCTTGCTTGAGATGCCAGCTCCGCTCGTCCACCTCGCCGTGCACTTCCGAGCTCAACTCCTCCCGCAACAAGCGGACGTAGGTCTCGTGCGCCTCCGGCGACCAACTGTCCGCCGCCAGCGCGGCCAGCGAGTTGTAGAACGTGTAGTGATAATTGGCGATGTCCTCTTCTTTGGTCGAAAGCACCAGAATCGCCAGGTCGCCGGCCTCGACGCGCGAAACTGTGATCTGGCGCCCTCCTGCGGGCTTTTCAAAGCTGACCGTGTCGCCGCTCCGTCCGTTGCCCTTTTCCAGGTACGGCACCAGCACCAGTCCCACCTTCCCCAGCGCGGTGCAGATGGCGGGCGAGAGGGCCGCGATGGGGTCGTGCAAATACTGCCGCAGATCCTCGTCTGCCATGGGAGGTGTACAGAAGTAGGAGAAGGAATTCGTTAACGGAATGAGCTCGCCGCGAAAGCGGGTGGCCAGATCGGCAACTGTGAGCCGCGACTGGCCGGTTTCATTGGGCATTTACGCTACCCGATTGTAACAGACAGCAAAGCCGCGCCACGGTTTGAATCGGCTGCATGGCGCCGCGGCACGGCGCCGGCCGCCTAAGCGGGCGCCTTCGGGACCCCACGAAGAGGCCTCCCATTAACAATAAAAAACGCTCTCATTATCTTGATTTCGCGTTAGAATACAGGCAGGAGGTGACCATGTCTACTTGGGCTCTCTTGATTTATGGTTTCTCCATCGCTCTCGCTCTGGTAACCGTTTATCTGTTCCATGCGCGCTGGTACTGGCACGTACTCAGCGTCCTGGCGGCGTTGGTTGTGGGATTTTCGCCGCCACTGCCGAATTGGGATGGTCCCAGCCGGGACTTGGTGTACGGCTTCGTGGTGCTGTTCCTGCTGACGTGGGGCCTGGCGGAGCCATTCGTACACCGCTTCCACGAGCGCGGCATGCGCAGCTACTCGTAGCGCAGCGCGACCATAGGATCGATGCGGCCCGCGGCGAACGCCGGGCGTAGCGCCGCGAGCAAAGCCACCACCACAACCACGCCGCTGGCGGCAGCCAGGACCCAGGGATCGCTGGCTTTCACCCCAAAGAGCATGCTCCCGATCCACCGGCCGCTTACGAGCGCCATTACCCATCCCAAAGGAATTCCTGCAGCGGCCTGCAGGCTTGCCATCTTCAGCACCTGGCCGCGCAGGTCCGCGCCGGTCGCCCCCAGCGCTACGCGCAGCCCGAATTCGCGCATGCGCCGGCTTACCGCGTAGGAAGTCACGCCGAACAAGCCGGCCGCGGCCAATACCAGTCCGAGTAACGCCAGCCCCCCCGAAACGGTGGTCAGTATCGCATCGTCTTTGCGCGCGGAAAACATGTGTTGCCGCAAGGTGTGCATGCTGGTCAACGTGAATCCGGAATCGGCCCGGCGCGCCAGGGTGCGTATTAAGGCGGCCACAGACTCGGGATCGCGCTTGGACTCCACAAAGAACGTCAGGTAATTCACCGGCATCTGGGCGAAGGGAAAGTAGAAGTAGGACTCGATGCGTTCCTTCAGGTGATTGGTGGGGCCGTCTTCTACTACACCCACGATCTGGCGGCTTCGTCCAGCAACCTTGATCCAGGCGCCCAAAGGCTCGCGATCACCCATGAAACGCCGTACGAACGCCTCGTTGACCATCACAACCGGAGTGCTGTTATGGCCGTCGGAGGAGCCGAAGCCGCGCCCCTTTACGATCCGCGCGCCAGTGGTCGCGAAATAGCTGGGGCTGACCTGATCATAAGCAAATGGGATCTTGGGCTGCCCGGGCATCTCGAGATCGACGGCCGCCCCGCCGCCCGAACCGCTGAGCAGCGCCCGGCGCGCATAGGCCACGTGCAACACGCCCGGCAATCCGGACAATTCGGCAGCCAGCGCATCGGCGCGAGTGGCGGGCACAGCGGCTTTCTCCCAATATCCTTGTACCAGCAGGATACGCCGGTCGGGGTCCATGGCCGGCCGAATTGCGGAAATGTTCTGAAAGCTGCGCCACAGCAGGGCCGCCGAGCAGGTCACCGCCGTGACAAAAGCCATTTGCACGACCACCAGCGCAATCAGCCATCGGGAGGATTTCACGCTGGAGGGCGCCTGGATGGCCGGCAGGATTCTGCGCTTCCATGCGTCGCTCAATGGGATCAGTGAGCCGATCGCGGCGACCATCAGTAAGGCTGCGGCACTGAAGGCGAACGTGCGGCTATCGAGCCGCACCCCGTAATCGAGGTAGCTCTCTCCGGCGTACACGACGGCCGGGACCAGGTCAATCAGCCAGGCAGCCAGGATCAACCCGAGCGCCGTTCCCAAGCCGCAGAGCAGAAGAGTCTCGCTCCCGTGCTGGCGCAACATATTCGCGCGCGTGGCGCCCAAGGCCAGGCGGATGCCCGCCTCGCGCCGCCGGGCCTCATTATCCACCAGGCGCAGATTCGCCAGATTGGCAGCGGCCACCAGCAGGACCAACACAAACGGGGCCATGATCGCGGCGATCAAGATGCCTTTGAGCTCCACAAACGGAAACAGCGCCGCCTGGCGCCCAGGCGCCGGCTCGCGGCCGTCTGACTGGAGCTGCCGGAGGGTAGCTTCCTCTTCACGCTGAGCCTGCTCCAGCGTGGCGCCCGGCCGCAGCCGGCCCAGCACTTCGAAATCGGCCAGGTGCTGGTCGAGATGGTCCTTGAACCCCAGCGAGCCGAAAAACGTCTGGGGCGGAACGAAGAGATCTACGAGTAGGCCGCGATGCGTCCCAGAGAAACCGGGCGGCAGGACCCCGACGATCTTGAGCGAGGCATTGCCCACAGCGAGGGTGCGGCCCACGATGTGCACGTCGCCGGCGAGTGCGTTTCTCCAATAGTGGTCCGCTATTACGACCACGCCATCTTGCCCAGCCCCGCCATGGAAGACCTCGCCGGCGAACGCCTTTACTCCCAGCAGGTCGAAATAGTTCTCGGAGACTCCGGCAGTGATGGGGAAGTCGTCGCGGTCGGAGAGCCGGACCTTGGGGCCCATGCGGCATTCGGCCAGCAGGCCTTCCCACGACCGCGCGTGGCTAGCGAGGGCCTGGTATTCGATCCAAGTCAGGCTGTCGATGCGCTGTTCGCGGTCGCGGGCGTAGACCCAGGTCAGGCGCGCGGGTTCGCGGACGGGCAGGTCGCGGAAGGCGAACGCATCGATCAGGCTGAAGCCGGCTGTGCAGAAGCCGATTGCCAGCCCCAGGGAAATAATCGCCAGCGCCGAAACACCAGGCCTCCGGGTCAGCGCCCGGACAGCCATGCGCCAATCGCGCAAAAGGGCGTCCATAGCTTGGCCGCAGCACGCCGGGGGCCAGCACAAGCGCTGGATTATCCGTGAAGATTTGCGACCTTGGTGTCCGGTTCTGGGAAGCGGCGTGCGCTCTCGCTACAATGGCGGTTCATGCAACGCCGCTCGGCTGTGCGCGACACGCTCGAATACTGGCTGGCGCTGGCGGTAGTCGAATCGCTGGCGCGGACACCGCTGCCGCTTGCGAATCTGTTGGCGAGCGGCTACGCAGGGCTGCTGGACCTGGCGCTGCCGCGCCTCCGCCGGACTGCCATGCGCAACCTGGCGATGGCCCTGCCCGATCTCGACCGTCGCACACACCGCCGCATCGCCGATGGCGTGTTTCGCTCGATCGCGCGGCTGTTGGTGACACTCGCCCGATTCCCATGGATCGACCGCAGCAACGTCGGCCATTGGATTCGCTACGAAGGCTACGAGCATTTCGAACAAGCCCGCAAATACGGCCGCGGTGTTCTGTTTGCCACCGCGCACCTGGGCAACTGGGAGCTGAGCGCCTTCGCGCACGCGCTGATGGCTGCGCCGATGTACGTGGTGGTGCGGCCGCTCGACAATCCCAGCATCGACGCGCTCGTGGAGCGGCGGCGCATGCTGTCGGGCAACCGGCTGGTCGGCAAACGGGACTCTGCGCGCAGTATCCTGAAGGCGCTGCGGGAAAACGAGGCAGTCGGCATATTGGTGGACCAGAACGCGTCGCTCGAAGAAGGCACCTTCGTGGATTTCTTCGGCGTGCCTGCGTGCGCGGGGATTGGCTTTGCCAAGCTGGCGGCGCATAGCGGCGCGGCAGTAATTCCGGGCTTCGCACTGTGGCTGGAGAATGAGCGGAAGTACGTGCTACGGTTTTATCCGCCGGTGGAGATAACCGGCGACGCGGAGCGCGATACGCGGGAACTGCACCGGCAGTTGGAGGCGGTGATCCGGGAGTATCCCGATCAGTGGCTGTGGATTCACAGAAGATGGAAAACAAGGCCTCCTGGCGAAGCCGCGCGCGGCGCGGCGGGGTAAGGCGTCGGGGGACGGGGTCTCGATTCGCGATACGCGCCGGAGCCGGGAGCGAGCGCGTGTAGTATTCTGAATCTGAGTCTTCTCGTGTTCCAGCTCAAGGGTTCTCCCTTGCACAGCAGCGTGTTTGCACTGGCCCTCACGGCTCTGGCTGTGCTCATCTCCCTGCTATTGCGGCCGCTGCTGGAGCCGAACTTCTTCCTGCCTTTCCTGATGGCGGTGTTCTGCAGCGCCTGGTATTACGGGCACGTGGGCGGATTCACGGCGACGGTGCTCTGTACAGCCGCGCTGGCGTCCTTTCTGGTCGAGATTCACGCGCCTTTGTACGCCGGCGGCGCGAACGTGATGGCGTTTCTAGCCATCTCGATGGCGGCCACCGGGCTGATTTCCGGATGGCACACCAGCCGCAGCATGCTTACCGCTACGCTCTCCAGCATCGGCGATGGCGTACTGGCCACGGATCGCGAGGAGCGCATCACCTTTCTCAATCCCGTGGCCGAAGCGTTGACCGGATGGCGAGGCACCGACGCTCTGGGCAAGCCGCTCGACAAGGTGCTCCGCGTGATCGAAGAAGCCAGCCGCGAACCGGCTGCTAGCACTGTACGGGAGGCGATGCGAACGCTCACGACCGCGCATAATTACGGCCAAGTCCTGCTCATCGCCAGAGACCGTACCGAGATCGGCATCGAGTTGAGCGCCGCGCCCCTGTGCGATGAACGCGGGAGACTGCAGGGCGCTATCGTGGTGTTTCGCGACGTTACCGGCCGGCGCCAACTCGAAGAGCAACTCAGCCACGCGCGCAAGATGGATGCCGTGGGTCGCCTGGCGGGAGGCGTAGCAGGCGACTTCAACAATGTGCTGACCGTGATCGCCGGCTATAGCGACTTGCTGCGCGCCCAGATCCCGGTCTCTAGCCCGTTGCGGCGTTTCGCCGACGAGATCCTTTACGCCAGTGAGCGCGCGGCGGGCCTGACGCGGCAGCTTCTGACGTTCAGCAGCGGACAAGCGGTCCAGCCCAAAACGACGGACCTGAATGCCGTGATTTCCGGCATGGAACCTATGCTGCGGCGATGGCTGGGGGAATCGGTGGACCTGATTGTGCTGCCGGGGCCCTCGCTGGCCCGCGTAAATATCGATGGCTCCCTGGTGCAGCAGGCCATCATGAACCTGGCCACCAACGCGCGCGAAGCCATGCCCAACGGCGGCAAGCTGGTAATCGAAACCGCCAATGTGGCACTGGACGAGTCCTCCGCCCAGAAGGCGGGCGTAAAACCGGGCGCGTACGTGATGCTGGCGGTAAGCGACACGGGCTGTGGGATGGATGCCGGCACGCGCTCGCGGCTGTTCGAGCCGTTCTTCACCACGAAAGAACCAGGCAAGAACAGCGGGCTGGGACTCTCCTTGGTCTACGGCACGGTTAAGCAGGCCGAGGGAAACATCACGGTTTATAGCCAGGTGAACTGCGGCACCATTTTCGAGATTTACCTGCCCTGCAGCAAGGAGGAGGTCCCTGTTCCCGTCGAGCGGAAGCAGACCGCCCGCAAAGGCTCGGAGACCATCCTGCTGGTGGACGATGAAGAGGGTGTGCGGAAACTGATGCAGGCGGTGCTGAACGACGGCGGCTACACCGTAATCGAAGCTGCCAACGGCAGCGCGGCGCTCGCCGCATACGAGAAGAACTCGCACAAAATCGACCTCGTGCTCACCGACGTGGTGATGCCCCAGATGAACGGAATGGAGCTGGGCGAGCGGCTGGCCGAGAAAAATCCGGATCTGCCGCTGCTGTACATGTCGGGATACAGGGATCGTCCGGCTAACAGCCCTCCGGGCCAGCCCGCCAATGCTTTCTTGAATAAGCCGTTCACGCCGGACACGCTGCTAGCCAAAGTGCGCGAGGTGTTGGACGCGCGTGTGGCGTAAGGCGAGCAGGGCTGGTTCGGGCCAATCGTGGCGCGCGCTCCAACGCGGGGTGCCCCCAGGTGTCTGCCGCGTTCATCCTGAATCTGAAGCAGCACGGCATGCTGGACGATAGCGGTCGTCCGGGGCGGCGCATTCGGTCGCGTCGTGTATTACTTGCGCCAGGTTACCGCCGTTAGCTACTGCCACGCCATCCCCGCGACGCTACACGGCTTGGCAGGCCGGCGGCGGGATGCGGCCCGGCGCCACCATCGGCGGAACCTTCGGTTACTGTTGCAACGTGGCTACGAACCGGTGCCCGCGCACAGACGGCTGACCTTCAAGTCGCAGGAAAACTACTTCCGCCTGACCGATGGGGCCGGCAACGCGGTCGAGAAGGCGTTAGCGTGACGGGACCGGAGCGCCCCTGCGGGCGCGCGGCAATGCGTCGGTTTCTTTCCTGGGGGCCGGTTGCCGCTCGGCAATCGCCTGGCTGACGAAGTCGTCCACCGCTTTGTAGAACAAATCGGGCGCGGCGAAGTCCCTCTGGGGAAAGACCGTCCAGGTCAGGGAAGTATCCAGCAGGACGGACCGGTCTCCCACCTCAAAATACTGGCTCCTGCCAAGCGAGGCCACGCTGCGGAATTCCGACATAATATCCTCGATCATGCCCCGGCGCTCGACCAGCACGATGAAAGCGGCCCCGTTCCAGCGGATAAACCGGTCCTTCGGCATCAACATCTTTTTGAAGTGCTGGCGGACGAAGGCCAGCACTTCATGCAGCACATTCTTACCGTAGCGTTTGGAGATTAAATCGGCACGGTCCAGCAGAAAGACGGCGGCGTAGGCGGTCTCCTGCAGTTCGGTTTCGTCGTTGACGATCGGTTCTGAGTCCAGCCGGGGCGCCGGGCGCCGGTTGGCCAGATGCGCTTTGGAACTGCGGATCTGGCGCTCGAGATGCTGGATGGTATCGGTCGATTGCTTCTGTTGCTGTAACGAAGCCTCCCGCACCACCTCCAGGCACTCGGCGAGATTCGTTTTCAAGGCGCGCATGTCTTCCAGCATCGAGGTTTGTTCGATCTTCTTTTCGATCTGCTGGAGTTGCGCCACGGAGCTGTCTTTCTGAACCGAAATGCTGGCCACCGTCTGGGCGAGCATGGAGATCATGGCCTGCAGTTCTTCGCTTTGCGCGCGATAGTAATCCCGCGTGCTCTGGTTATCTTGTTTGACGGCCGTCAAGGCCTCGCCAGCAGCCTCAAGCACGTCCAAGGGCGTGAGGGCCTCATCGAAACGACGAAGCAGCCCGGCCATGACGCCGTGCCCGGCGGCCTCTCGGCCTTCTTTGGATTCGAGCGGCAAGCCGTCAAGCAGGATCCGGAGGGCCTGCCGTAAGGCAGCCGAGAGTTCCTCGGCTAGCTCCGCCCGTTCGGAATCCCGGCCATTGACGCGGTCCAGATAGTTCTTAATGGAGATCATTGCCTTGTACCCCTGTCTTCGGTAGGTCTTCCTTGCCGGGGAGCTGCCGGAACACCACCACGCTCCCGCTCACTTCCCGGGATCCGTCGCTGATCGGCGAAATGCTTTGCTCCACCACGGCCGTGCTGCCGTCCTTCCGCTCCAGCAGCCTGACCTCGCGTATGCCGGCCGCGCCGCGTGCCTCTAGCAGGGCCAGGAGCGCAGGGACTTCCACAGGCGCGCCGGTAGCCGGCTCGCACACGCGATAAATCTCGGCCAGATCGCGGCCCACCACCTCCGCCTGTTCCCAACCGCAGATTCGCTCGGCCGCCGCGTTGACGAACTTGATCAGCCCCATGGCGTCCGCCGCGATCACTCCATCGGCAATGCTGGTGAGAATCGTGGTGAGCCACCGCTCGTGCTCGTCAATGCGCTTCTCGACCTGGTGGCGATAAAGGGCGATCTCGATCCCGGAGTACAACTCGTGCTCCTGAAAAGGCTTGAGGATATACCCGAAAGGCTCCGTCACCTTGGCCCGGTGAAGCGTGGCATGATCGGCGTGCGCGGTCAGGTACACCACCGGAATGTCGAAGCGCTCCCGCACCAGCCGGCCCGTTTCGACGCCGTCCCCAGGGCCTCGGAGAACGATGTCCATCAGGACCAAGTCGGGCGACGTCCGGCCGATCTCCTCGAGGGCCCGGTCGCGGCTGGCGGCTATGCCAGCTACCGTGTATCCGAAGGATTCGAGCGCGAAACGGATATCCTCCGCCACGATACGCTCGTCTTCCACGATAAAAATGCTGGTGCTCATTTCATTTCTCCTTGATGGGCTCCGTCGCGGGGAATACCACGGTGACGCGAAAACCCGGCGCGCGTTCGATGTGCACGCTCCCGTTCAACTGTTCTGTCAATAGCCTGACCAGCTCCAGCCCGAAGGACGACCCCGGCCGGGGCGGGCCCTCCAGGGCTTCAGCTCCGCCGGAGTCCTGCACCTCCAGTAGCCAGGATGCTTCCGGCAAGCGCTGAAACGCGATCCGCAACTCGCCTGTGCGCGTGCCGGCGAAGGCGTGCTTCAGCGCATTGGATACCAGCTCCGTTAGAATCAAGGCGCAGGGAATGGCCACATCGATGGGCAATACCACCGATTCCACGGCAAGCTGGGCCTCCACATTCCGGGGTGATAGGCCGTACGAGTGCAGCAACTGCGCCACCAGCCGCGAAGCATACGTGGAGAAGTCGATGCCCGCCAGGTCTCCCGATTGGTACAGCGTCTCGTGTACCAGGGCCATCGCCTTGACCCGGCGACCGGCGCCCTCGAAAACGCGCTTCGCTTCGGAATCTTCCAGGCCGCGAGACTGCAGCTTCAGCAGGCTGCACACGATCTGCAGGTTATTCTTCACACGATGGTGGATCTCGCGGAGCAGGGCTTCCTTTTCTTTGAGGGAAGCCTGTATGCGTTCTTGCGCTGCCTTGGCTTCCCTGATGTCGCGAAAAACGACCACGGCCCCGCCGATGCCGCCCTCCTCCAGCTTCGGCGTGCTGATATATTCGACCGGAAAACTGCGTCCCGTGCTGCTCGAAAAGACATCGTCGGTTACCCGCCGCTCCGTCCCTTCCCGGATCGAAGCGTAGATGGCGCACTCGCCGCGAGCTGTTCCATCGGTGCACGAGTGGCGCACCACCGCGTGCATCTCTTTGCCGATAAGCTCGGAGGGGGCGAAGCCGAGCAAGCGCGCCGCGGCGGCGTTGACCAAGGTGAATTTGCCGTCGGGATCCAGCCCCAGAATGCCTTCTCCCGCGGAGTGCAGGATCAGCTCGGTCCGGCGCTGCAGACGCTCGATAAGCTGGAATGCCCGCTTCTGCTCGCTGATGTCCGAGACAATGCCGTCCGTGTAGCGTTTTCCTTCCCTTTCATAGCTGTTCACCGCCCGGTCGCGCAGCCAGATCCATCGCCCGTCCTTTCTCCGCATACGGTATTCCACGCTGTACGCCTGGCCTCGCGCGAAGAGCGCCTCATAGGCTTCTTTCACAACGGGCAGGTCGTCGGGATGAATGCTCTCGAACCACAAACTCGATTGGCAAATCTCTTCGGACGTGTATCCATACATGTTTTCGCAATTGCGGCTGACGAAGACGGACCGTCCCTCTTCGTCGGCGGTCCAGATCACATCCGGAATGTTGGCGACCAGCGACCGGTACTTTTCCTCGCTGTGCCGGATTGCCTCGTCGGCGCGTTTGCGCTCGCTGATGTCGCGGGCGATGGCGGCCACCGCCACCAATTCTCCGGCGGCATTCTTGATGGAACATATCGCCAGGGACACGGGAACGGGAGTGCCATCCTTTCGTATCCGCACCGTCTCCAAGCGCGAGATTCTCTCGCTGCTTTTGATCCTGCGCAGAATCTCGTCTATTTCATCGAGACGATCGGGCGGGGTGAGAGGGGAAAGGCGCTTGCCGACAACCTCGTCGGCGCGGTAGCCGTATATGGCTTCGGCGCCTCTGTTCCAACTGGTGATGGTCCCGTCCAGCGCCCTGGTGATGATGGCATCGTCGGTGGATTCGACGATGGAGGCCAGCGAGGCGCGCTCCTCCTCCACTCGTTTCCGAAAGCTGATGTCGCGGGCGATTGTAGCGGCGCCCACCACCGCTCCAGTCTCGCCGGTGATCGGCGAGACAGTCAGGGAGACGTCAATTGGTTTGCCGTCGCGACTGCGTGTAACGGTCTCCAACTGGGAAACTCTTTGTCCCCGGCGAATCTGCTCTAGAACTTGCTTCGTTTCACTCAGGCGGTCTGGCGCGGCCAGAACGGCAATAGGCTTGCCTATAATCTCGCTGGCGCGGTGGCCGTAGAGCGCCTCTGCGCCCTTGTTCCAGCTCACGATGGTCCCATCCAAGGCGTTGCTGAAGATGGCATCGTCGGTGGATTCGACGATCGACGCCAGCAACGCTTTGGCTTGTTCCGCCTGCCTGTGCGCCGTAATGTTGCGGAGGATGGCCGCCCCAGCCGTGACTTGCCCTTCGGCATTCTTGATCGGACTCAGCGTCAGGAGAACATCGAACGTTTTACCTTCCTTCGTCCACCCCACATTTTCGAATTGGCAGGTGGTCTCGCCGCGCTTGAGCCTGTCGGTGACCTGTTGGACCAAGCCGCGCCGCTCGGGCGGCACCAGCATGGACACCGGCTTTCCCAGGACTTCGGCGGCGCTGTAACCGTAAAGCACCTCGGCACCATGGTTCCAGCTCAAAATGGCGCCATCCGGTGTGCGGCCGATGATGGCATCGTCAGTGGATTCCACAATGGAGGCCAGGAATTCCCGGGCTTCCAGCTCTGCCTTGCGATTCGTCACATCCTGTTTAATGGCGATGTAGTTGGCAATCGCGCCACCGGCGTCTCGCACAGGGGTAATGGTCATCTCCTCTGTATAGAGACTGCCGTCCTTACGCCGGTTAATGAGCTGGCCCCGCCAGGTCTTTCCGGTCCGAATGGTGGCCCAAAGATCTTTGTAGAACGCAGGCGCCTGCTGGCTGGACTTGAGGAGGCGTGGGTTTTTGCCGATGGCTTCCTCGGCGGTGTAGCCGGTCATTTCGCTGAAGGCGGCGTTTACGTACTGGATTCTGCCATCGGTATCGGTGATCACCACGCTCTCGGCCGCTTGGTCGAGCGCACGCGTGAGGCCGATGTTCTCCGCTTGCGCCCGCCGTCGCTCCGCGGCGTGCACGCGAGCGCGATGCAGCGTATCGAACTGTCTCCGGAGTGAAAGATAAACAGCGCCGGTCGAAGCCAGGCCCAAAACTGCGACGCCAGCCGCCTGAGCCATCCACAGGCTTACTCGCTGCAGGGCGATCCGCTCCACAACCTCGCAGGCCCCCGCCACCAAGACCGTCAGACAGAAGACCCGGACCAGAGTGCCGGCGCGGGAGGAGCGCACAGCTTGCGGTGCAGGCCATTCCGGCTCCGCCGCGCCGTTACGCCCGTCCCGCGAGCCGGGGGCAACTAAAGCCACGATATGGTGCAGCACTGTCGGCATGCAGGTTCTCGGCTCAACCCCCGCACTGGATCAGGGTGAAGGCGTCTAAATTGACTATCGGCTGTTACGCCGTGTGTCCTTAGCACGTCATCCGGAACGCCGTTAACGCGCCACACACATGTTGTGAGCCGCCGTGACGCTGAGCACGGCTGCGGCGGCAAGATCCGCAGAGGCAAAGTATGGCGTGAGATTCGGCGACCTGCGAACCATGTAGTGCTGCGCAGCCAAGGTGCCGGCGACCACTCCCAATTTGATCGCCAGCGATCCGTAATGGAAGCTCTGCCCCGCACGCACCAGCGGGTTCGCTTCGCTTTTCCCCCAGGAACTGGCGATATCCGCGCCATTGGCGCCGGCTAGCATTGCCTCGCTCACGTGCCAGACTGCGCGCCAGCGCGACGGCCTTTCGGCGGCGGATGCGGCCGGCAAGAAAAGACATGCCATGAAGACTAGGAACGCACTGGAACGGTGCACAAACGACCTCCGAAGAATTATTCGGCGGTTCTTGTGGCCAGCGTTAGCCCTCTGCCTGTCGGAAGCCGATTGCGTTTACGCGGCATCTATAATTGAGCTTATGCATGCCATCCCGGCGAGGTTCCCGTGACTCACATGTTGGACTTCATCGTGCGGCATGGATACGCCGTGCTGTTCTTCTGGGTCCTTGCCGAGCAGGGCGCGCTCCCGCTACCCTCCATTCCCCTCTTGCTCGCCTGCGGCGCTCTCGCCAAGGACGGGCGTCTGAGCCCCCATCTGATCGTCTTCTACGGCTTGGCGGCTTGCCTCATTTCGGACAACGTCTGGTTTCAACTGGGACGCCACCGGGGCACCAAGGTTTTGCGATTCATTTGCCGCGTCGCCTTGGAGCCGGACTCCTGCGTGCGCCGGACCGAGACGGCCTTCCTGCGCTATGGCATCCGGTCGTTGCTGGTTTCGAAGTTCGTACCCGGGCTGAATTCCGTGTCCGCGCCATTGGCCGCCATGTCCGGCGTGAGCCTGGGCCGGTTCCTCTTGTTCGATACCCTCGGCGCCTTCATTTGGATCGTCTCCTACGCCGGCTTGGGTTATATCTTCAGCGACCAGCTCGATATCGTGGGAGACTACGCGGAACGGATGGGTGCCCGGATGGTGGTGCTGGCCGTGGCTCTGCTGGCCGCCTGGATCGCCTGGAAGTTCGCGCAGCGCCGGCGATTCTTGAAAAAACTCGCGGTGGCGCGCATCACAGCCACCGAACTGAGGCAAAAACTGGAAGCCGGCGAACAGATCGTGGTGGTGGACGTCCGCACGGCCGTCGAAAGTGAGGTGGATTCCGTTCCCGGCGCTCTGCGCATTCCCCTGGAGGATCTGGAGACGCGCCATCTCGACATTCCACGCGATCGCGATATCATTCTGTTCTGCAGTTGACCGAACGAAGCTTCCAGCGCCCGTGCGGCGCTGCTCCTGCAAAAGCGCGGCATCACCCGCGTGCACCCGCTCTATGGTGGCGTGGACGCCTGGCGCGCGCTTAGCGGACCCGTCTAGCGGCCTTGTCCTGCGAAATGTTCCCCCAGCAGAGCGCGACCCCGAATCGGAGCCGCGACCGTGAGGGAGTGGTCTCCTTGGGTCGGTAAGCCATCTTCCAATACGTGA
>Ga0181538_10000207_pt1 | contig 67775 bp, 58 predicted proteins | sample PEATcosm2014_Bin_40_FD_119773 | JGI IMG/M metagenome (GOLD analysis project Ga0181538, IMG submission 119773) | Peatland microbial communities from MTU Mesocosm Facility, Houghton, MI, USA - PEATcosm2014_Bin23_30_metaG | ecosystem: Environmental > Terrestrial > Soil > Wetlands > Peat | place...
AGGAAGGCTCGGCCCAGTCGATCAATTCTTACCCAGCAGCCGGAACGTAGGGGAATGTCTTCGATGGCTTCGATGTGACCGACTCCTTGCCGATCCCAAGGCTGATCGGAGTGTTCGCCGCGGTGGAGAACATGACGTTAGGCGCGTTGTCTGTGAGTGAGCGGCCGTTCCATTCCGTGAAGCCGAACGACGCCTGTGTGCCGACCTGGTAAGGGAGCATGTTCGGGAACAACCGGTGCGCGATCTTCTCTCCATACACTTGCGGATCTTCAGCCGTTCCATATGCGGCAACCACGGCCGCCATCTTTTTGGAAAGAGCCTCTCCGTAGGTTGCGAAGTCATCGGCCGGACGTCCGGCATTGAGACGGTTACCGAGATCTTCGTTGTACTGCGCGAAGAGCGGCGGGATCATGGGAAGACCGATGCGGTTGATGGAGCGCCATCCCCCGGCATCCGTGCCGAGCGAGGCCACTGCCCACACACCGATGCGGCGATTGTTGTCTGCACCGGCGAGCAACTCGCCGTCGGGCAGTTCCAACACGATCGCGTATACGGTCTGCCCGGCAAAAAAGTTCTTCGCCTGACTTGGTTCCCAGCCGCCAAGGTTTACAACGGTGCCGTCCTGGAACGCGTGACCCACCGCGTGCAGTACGGTTGGCTCAATCCAGAACGGGTCACCGGCGTGACCGGCCCATGCACGCACACTCGACGGCGTGGTAACCGGCTCGTCTGTTGTTCCCTGAGCGATGACCGTTCCGGCGGCGTGGGGATCAACAGCTTCTGCCCCGGAAATGCGCCGCACGGTATAGCGTTGTTTGCCCTGCGCGTCGCGTTCATCGAACGTGAAGCGGTAAGTTACCTCTTCAACAGCGTCGCCGTTGAGGTCGACTTTGAACTCATACATCCCTTCGGGGTGGTAGCCGGGAACTTTTGGCTGTCCGAGTGAGTGGCAGACATTGATCACGAATACAGTGCCGACCTGGCCGCGGAATGCGTAGAGATCGGTGATGTCAAGACGGACGTCCTGCCGGGCGATCGGTGAGTCGAGATGGTGAGACATGATTTCTCCCTTCGCGATTTTGGAATGTCTTGGGGGCCCGGTGTGGATCGACAGAGCTGAGGCGGCCCGACGCAGACTCATCCCTGCCGCCACGATTGTGCCGCCGATAAGAACTTTTCGGCGCGAAATCTCTGTACTTTCGTCTGTCGTTGCTTGGGGAATATTCACTTTTTCGATGAGCCGCATCAAGATACGCCTCCTTGGTGGGAAGAGACTCCGTAAATGGGCCGAAACCCACGAAGATGGGGCCGAACCTGGGGAACGATCCGGACCGATTATAGGCAGCGGGGGAAAAATCTGTCTATCATAATCTTCGATTAGGGTCCGCTCGCGGTGCCTGCCCTGTCGCTGCATCCGGCCGGCAATCTTCGCTCACCTCTATTAGCTCACCGCCGGCGATGGCCCCGACAACGCGCGAGCTGACGGCGAGGCCAATCCACCGCAGGGGGTGCATCGGCTTCCAACTCAGGTGGCCCCATCTTGCATGTCAAAGGCGGAGCAAGTATGGTCAATCACAGCGCTTCGTAAACGATTCTAACGTCCGGCAGAGGGCAGCCATGCTCAGTTTGACCGTGATTCCGAGGTTGACAGGCTGCGCACTGGTGCCAATCGCGCGCCCGGAAGCACCCCAATTCAAACGGTCCACGGGCCATTTACTGTACGCCTTACCGTAAATTCACTTGTCAGTTCCGCTTCGTGGCCGCGAGGATGCAGACTGACCCCACCAGCGAAAGGTATATTAAGGTTGATTATGACCGAGCAGTCTGGTTCGAAAGGCACGTCTGGCCTTGGCCCGTTCAATCGCCGCCACTTTTTGATGGCTGCCGGATCGGCCGCAATTTTGCCTTCGGTTCTTAAAGCTCGCGCTTCACAGACCTCGGAACCGAAGACCCCAGCCAACAACCGCATCAATCTTGGCGTCATCGGCATGGGCTGGCAGGGCCCGGGCAACACCAAAGCTTTTCTGGCTTCAGACGACTGCCAGGTGGTGGCGGCGTGCGACATCGACAAGGATCATCTTGAGGCCGCGGTGAAGATGATCAACGACAACTACGGGACCGAGGATTGCAAAGGTTATCACGATTATCGTGAGCTGCTGGCCCGCGAAGATATTGATGCCGTGATGATCGCCGTGCCCGATCACTGGCACGAGGTTCTGGCCACTGAAGCGGCGCGGCACAAGAAGGACATCTACTCTGAGAAGCCGCTTGCGCATACAGTCGCCGAACAGCAGTCGATTGTGCGCGCGGTGGAGGAGAACAACATTATCTGGCAGATGGGCTCGTGGCAGCGTTCGGTGCCGAACTTCCACAAGGCTGCGGAGATTGTGCGCAACGGGTTGATCGGCACGGTGACACGCGTTGAGGTCGGCCTGCCGGCCGGCGACTCGGATTACGAAGACGTGCAGAAGTTGGCGATGGCCAAACTGGCAGCGGCAGGCGTGATGGCGAAAAGCCTGGCCGAAGTTGTGGAAGGGTCGAAGGGTTGGGACCTTTTGGTGACTGATCCTCCGGCCGGCCTCGACTACAACACGTGGGTCGGCCCGTCGAAGATGGGGCCGTACATCCGGGCCCAGTCGCACAAATCATGGCGGTGGAACTACAACACCGGCGGCGGGCAGCTGATGGATTGGATCGGCCATCATTGCGACATTGCGCACTGGGGTCTGGACTTCGACAACTCCGGTCCGTCTGAGGTAGAAGGCAGCGGCGAGTTGCCGCCGAGTGGCGCGGTGTGGAATGCGGCGCCAAAGTACCGCTTTGAGCTCAAGTATCCGCGGGGCATCACGATGACCATCGCCGGCGGGTACCCGGACATCAAGAGCGGCACGAAGTGGATCGGCAGCGAGGGCTGGGTGTATGTGGACCGCGGCAAGTTCGACGCCTCAAACCCCGCCTGGAAAGAAGGCAAGAGCCTGCCCAGAGAACTGCGCAAGGTGAAACTCTATATCTCTGACAGTCACCAGCAGAACTTCCTGGACTGCATCAAGACGCGCCAGCCCACCATCACCCCGGTGCAGGTGGGGCATCACTCGGCCATTCCTGGCCATCTTTGCCTGATCGCGATGCTTACCGGTCGCAAGATCCGGTGGGACGTGCAGACAGAGAAGATCATCGGCGATCCCGAAGCCAGCAAGCTGCTGACCCGCGAGTACCGGGCGCCTTGGAAGATGAGCTAAGCGCGCTACGTGCCGTAGCCGGTCCTCTTCACTCAGTCAACTACACTGGATTACGGAAGCACTTATAAACTCCATACTTCAGCCTGCTGACCGAGGAAGCATAACCATTTCAATCTGAGGCATTATGAAGTCCGTAACACGCAGGAGTTTTATTGGTGGGGCAGCAGCGGTTGCTGCAATCCCTTCATCGAGAATCTCGTTTGGAATGCCGATGGGGCTGACCCCGGGTATCCAGCTTTACAGTGTGCGGCAGCAGATGGCAGAGGACTTTGAAGGAGCGCTGGCGGCGGTGCGGGCGGCCGGATTCCTCGAGGTGGAGTCTGCCTCACTGCCAAGGAAGCCGGCGGCAGAGATCCGCGTGGCACTCGATAAGGCGGGGCTGAAATGCGTCAGTACGCACCGCTCGTTTGTCGACGTCACCAGAGACCTCGACGCCACCACGGAGTTTGAAAAGGTCATCGGCGTGAGCTACATCATCTGTCCGGGACCGGGACGCAGAAACTCTCCTGATCCAGGCTCAAAGCCGGGGCCACTGACGATCGACGACTGGAAGTACAACGCTGAGGAGTTCAACAAAACGGGCGAGAAGCTGAAGAAGGCAGGCCTCACCTTCGGCTATCACAACCACTGGTCGGAATTTGTGCCGGTCGACGGCAAGGTGCCTTACGAGGAGCTGCTCAGACTCTGCGAGCCGGACAAAATGACCTTCGAGATGGACTGCGGCTGGGTGAAGGTCGCGGGCCAGGACCCCATCGCCCTGATGAAGACGTACCCGCACCGCTTCTCCATGCTCCACGTCAAGGACTTCCATCTTCCGCCCAACATCTCGTTCGCGACGCACGAGGAGGCGAAGGTGACGGAGTTAGGCCGCGGCTCGATTGACTACAGGCCCATCTTTGCCCAGGCGGCAAGAAACCAGAAGATTACGCACGCCTTTGTCGAGCAAGAGGAATTCGATATCCCCTGGAAGGAGTCACTGAAAGTGGATGCGGATTACCTCAAGAGCCTCACCATTTAGTGCATTTTTATTGATCGAGGAACCATGTCTGATTCAACTGAATTGAAACTGGGAACTTATGGGAAGGTCAATTGGGATTTTACCTTCGCCTTCCTGGCTCTGCGCCTGTGGCTGGGCGTACGTGCCCTGTTCGTGGGCATTGAGAAATTCGGCGCCTATAAATCGGTGGCGATGCCGCTGATCGACCCAGCGACCGGCCAGCCGGATGCGAGCGGCGTGATGGTGAACGTGAACGTCAAGTCGTATGCGTTGGCCAACTACGCGGGTATTCCCGAATCGATGGCAAGCAAGTTCGCGCACGAACCATTGCTGCCGAAGTTCGCGCTGGTGGTCTTCGACCGCATGCTGGGGCCGGCCTTCATTCTCACTGGAATCATGCTGCTGATCGGGCTGGGCACGCGGCTATCGCTCGCGGCGCAGGGGTTGCTGTTCATCGCGCTGACGGTCGGCCTGGTGCTGATCAATCAGGACGACGGCGTGGCGTGGCTGGGCATTCATATTGGCTTGGTGGCGGCAGCCTTTCTTCTCGTCGAATACAACCGATTTGCGGTGCTGAACAAATGGTGAACCCACTTCTAAATCGCCGTGACTTCATCAGCGCGACCGCGGTGGCCGGCGCCGGCATGCTTTTGGACGGCTGCAAATCCGAATCCGGCGAAGAGAAGGCGGCGCAAAAGAAATCTTCGCTGAATACCATCAATATCGCTCTCATCGGCTATGGCGAAGAGGGCAAGGTCCTGCTGGAGCCGCTGCTGAATATCGAGGGCGTGCGGGTGGTGGCGCTGTGTGACATCTGGGACTTCCACCGGAACGAGGGCGCGCGCTATCTCGAGAAGCTCGGCAACCGGGTGAACGCCTACGAAAACTACGAAGATCTGCTCGCACAGGAAAAGAACCTCCAGGCAGTAGTGATCGCGACCCCGGACTTCTGGCATGCGCCGATGACCAATACCTGCCTGAAGGCCGGACTGCACGTCTACTGCGAAAAGATGATGAGCGACACCATCGAGGGAGCGCGCTCCATGGTGACGACCATGCGCGAGACTGGCAAGCTGTTGCAGATCGGCCATCAGCGGCGCAGCAACCCGCGTTATCTATTCACCTTGAACCGCCTTCTGCACGAGGCGCAGTTCTGCGGCCGTCTGACAGCAGCGCAGGGGCAATGGAACCGCGCGGTGAAGGAAGATTTCGGCTGGCCCAAAAAATACGAAATGCCCTCGAGCCTGCTTGCCAAATACGGCTACAAGGACATGCACCAGTTCCGCAACTGGCGCTGGTTCAAGGGACTGGGCGGCGGGCCGCTCTCTGACCTGGGCGCGCATCAGATCGACATCTTCAACTGGTGGCTGGGCACGCCGAAGTCGGTGATGGCCAGCGGCGGGCTGGACTACTACAAGAATCATGACTGGTATGACAACGCGATGGTCATCTACGAGTACCCGATGGCCGAAGGCGTGTTGCGTGCGTTCTACCAGGTGCAGACGACAACCAGCGCCGGCGGGGGTTACTTTGAGATGTTCATGGGCGACGACGGCACCATCAAGATGTCAGAGGATCCGTCAATCTGCGCGATCTGGCGCGAAGCGCGCGCTACTGAGGTGAGCTGGGACGACATGGTAGCCAAGGGCTACGTCAGCCCAAAGCCGACCACCGGCGAGGAAGCGGCCAAAGTGGACGTGCGCGAGACCGCGCAACTGGAGGAGTACGAGATCCCGGTCTTCTTCAACAAACCGGTGCACCAGCCGCACCTGGAGAACTTCTTCAACGCCATTCGCGGAACAGCGAAACTGAACTGCCCGGCCGACGACGCATTCACCAGTGAATACGTGATCCATAAAGCCAATGATGCTATCGCCGCCCAAACGCGGCTTGTCATCACCCCGGAGGAAGTGAAAACCTAAGATGATGAAGCTGAACTCCAGACAAAATTTTGCCCTATTCGTAGCACTACTGGTTGCCGTCTCTGCATTCGCACAGAACAAAGAGGTCTTGAAGACAAAGCTGCCTGCGCCGCTCTTTGTGGGCACGCCCGTGCCGCTGAATGTGCCCAACCTCGAACCGCCCATGCGCGGCAAGCGTCCGGATTTTTATGTTCCCGCGGGCACCAGGAACCTGGCGCTGAACAAGAAGGTCACCGCGAGCGACAACGATCCCGATGTCGGAACGCTGGATATGATCGTCGACGGCGACAAGGACGGCAATGAAGGTTCGTGGGTGGAACTGGGTCCGGGCAAGCAGTGGGTCGAGATCGATCTGGCGCATCGTGCGAACATCTACGCGGTGATTGTGTGGCACTTCCACTCGCAGCCGCGCGTGTATCGCGACGTGGTGGTGCAGGTCTCCGACGATCCGACATTCCGATCGGGCGTGACGACCATCTTCAACAACGACTTTCATAACGACCTTGGCCTGGGCGCGGGCCACGACTTGAATTACATCGAGACGTATCAAGGCAAGCTGATCGACGCCAAGGGCGCGGCGGGGCGGTATGTGCGTCTCTATAGCAACGGGAATACGACCAACAAGCTGAACCACTACATCGAGGTTGAGGTGTGGGGCAAGCCCGCCTGAGCCCGTCCGCGCGGTGGATTCGCTGGGCGGCGTTCGCCGCAGTAGCGCTTTTCGGTTTGGCTATGCGCCTGCCGCAACTGGGCGCACGGCCCATGCACACCGATGAGGCCGTTAACGCGTACATCGTTGGTGAATTGCTGGCCGGGCAGAAGTATACCTACGATCCTCAGGACCGGCATGGGCCAGCGCTCGCCGCGTTGGCGCTGCCACTCGCCAGATTGCAGGGCGCAAAAACATTTGCCGAATTGACGGAAACGGAGCTGCGCCGCACGCCGGTTGTGGCCGGAACGGTCACAATTCTGCTCTTTGCCGCGGCGGCCGAGATTTTCGGCTTTGTCCCGTGCCTGATCGCCGCGCTGCTGTTTGCCTGCGCATCGCTTACTGTCTATTACGACCGTTACTTCATCCACGAGTCGCTTTTTGTCGCGGCCACCTTCGGGTTGATCCTGTGCGGCTGGTACGCGTGCACACGGCGCTCTGCGAAGCTGGCGGTGTTGGCTGCTATATGCGCCGCAGTGATGCTGGCCTGCAAAGAGACTGCGGTTCTGCACTTTGCTGCGCTGGCGGCCGCGGCGCTCGTCTACTGGCTCTGGAATCTGCGCAGAAGGAGACCTTCCGCTTCGTGGAGGCCCTGGACGGTGTCGACTGCTGTTGTCGTTTTCTTTCTGTTGAGCACAGCTCTGTTCACCTGGTTCGGCACGAACTGGAGCGCGCTGGCCGCGCTCGCGCATGCGGCTCCGAACTTTGCGGCGCGCGCGCACGGCGAGGGCCACGCGCAACCTTTCTGGTATTACGCGTATCTGCTCGCCGGCGGCCACTCCGGCGCGCTGATCTGCGCCGTCGCGTGCATCGGGCTGCTGCTGGCAGTGCGCAAGCGCGAGGCTTCGCCGTTTGCCTTGCTGGCGTATTACGCGGTTCTTGTTTTCGTTCTCTACAGCGCAATTCCCTACAAGACACCGTGGCTGGCGCTGAACTTCTGGTTGCCTATTGCGCTGCTCGTAGGGCTGGCGGCCGCGTCGCTGTGGCGCATGCCGGCTAGGCATCCAGCGGTGCGTGTTACGCTGCGCGCCGCTTGCCTTGTCGCGGCCGCTGTGGCCGCGGTTCTCATCGCGCACGACACGCGGCAGCGCGTCTTTCTCGATCCTGCTGGCGAGGACAACCCCTATGCCTACGCTCACACGTCTGAGGATCTGCTGGGGCTTCCCACGGAGCTTGCGGAGATGGTGCGCCAGGAAGGCCTCGCGTCGCCGCGCATCGCTGTGATTGCCGCCGATCCCTGGCCACTGCCGTGGTACCTGCGGCAGTATGCGCAGGTGGGCTACTGGCAACCGGGGCAGACGGTGGGCCAGGCGAATTTTTATATCACCTCAACCGGCGCAGCGAATCAGTATGCCGACCAACTGAAGGATTTCCGTGCGGATTTCTTTGGCGAGCGGCCAGGCGTGCTGATCCTTCTGTGGTCGCCCGCGCCGAAATGAGATCGTATGGCTAACATTCACCAATTCAATCATCGCGCCATGGCGACATTCTTCGAGGTGCGCATCGCCGACGAAGAAAAGTCGTATGCCGCGCAGGCTGCGCAGGCCGCGCTCGATCTGCTGGACAAGTTGGAATCGCGCCTGAGTCGTTTTCGCGCGCACAGCGATGTGGCGCAGATTGCGGAGTTGGCGCCAGGCGAAACGATGCGGCTGAGCGAGCCAACCTTTGCCTGCCTTGAAATTGCAAACAAGATGGAATTGGCCACGTTTGGCGCATTTTCCGTCACAGCCGCCGCTTTGCAATCGCAATCCTCCTTACCGCAGTGGGATTTGCTTCCCGCGGAGCTTTCCATTCGTTGCGAAAGTGGGCGATTGCAATTCGATCTGGGCGCCATCGGCAAGGGGTTTGCACTCGACCGCATGGCGGAGCTGCTGCGCAGTTGGGATTGCCCCTCGTTTTTATTGGTTGCTGGCGGCAGCAGCATTCTGGCAGGCGATCCGCCGAAGGGAACTGCCGGTTGGTCTTGCGGCCTGGGTGATGACCACGCACCGCAGCGATTCTTTCTGACGCGCACTTCGTTGAGCGGATCGGGGCTCGCGGTGAAAGGAAACCATATTCTCGATCCGCGCACTGGCCGGCCGGCCTTGCGGAAAAACCGTGTCTGGGCGCTGGCCAATACAGCGGCTGAGTCGGACGCGCTCTCTACGGCGTGTATGGTTTTGAGCGAGCCGGAGCTTGACCAATTGCTTGCGCAAGACCACTCGTGGCTGTTTTTTCTCGAGACAGACGGAGTCATCAAACCCATGGGAAATCGCGCACTCCCATCGCAAGACTAATCTCTTGCGATAGGGTCTTGGATCCATTCCACAAGATTGCGATTTACCCCAAATAGCCACGAACAGTGGAGCGACTGGTTTTCACAGGACCTCTCGGCCTGCGCGATTGGGCTCCGCGTTTGGATCAGGAAAGAACCCAGCCGGAACGGTTTTCACGTTTGATGAACGGTGCGGCTTCGGGACAATTCCTTGCAACCATCTTCGGTCCATCCCATTCGATCTTCCGGCCCGCACGCAAAGACACGCAGCCGAGCAGCATGATTTCGGTCAGGCGCGAGGCGATTTCAAAACGCGAGTAGCAGAGTTCCGGCTTGTTTTCCCAGATGGCTGTGAGCCACTCCTGTGTATGGCTGAAATTGTTGTCTTTTCCATAAGGGTTGCGCGGGATGCGCTCGGCAAATTGCGCCAGCGCGGGGTGCTTGGTGTAATGGATGTATTTCTGATCGTCTTTCAGCTTCACGAAGAAACTGGTTCCGTAATCGTCCGGTGAAAAGACAGAGCCTCCGTCGCCAATCAGCAGGCAACCGCTGTTGGGAATGTCACCACGCAGCGCGACGATGTCGGCAGTGAGTTCAATCGGTGGCTTGTTGCTGAAGTCATGGCCATCAGGAGCTGTCGCGTCGGGCTGGCCGCCGTCATACCACCAGAGTGTCACCGCATCCTGCTCGATCGCTCTGTGATGATGGAATCGACGCGGTTGAGCGACCGAGATGGAAGTTTTGCGTCCGGGGAATTCATAGCGAATTTTCGAGCCCACGGGATAAGATTCCTTGTTCATCTTGCTGAGAGATGTCGCTTCAATCTCCGTCGGGTAGCCCAGGTTCAAGGCGCGGAACGGCAGATTGACCGTGTGGCACGCCATGTCGCCCAGCGCGCCGGTGCCGAAATCCTGCCAGCCGCGCCAATTAAATGGAATGTAAATTCCATACTGATCATTGGGATCACGGCTGCCCTTATATGGCCGCATCGGAGCCGGTCCAATCCACTTGTCCCAATCCAATGTGTCAGGAATCGGGTCTTCTCCCTGCGGACGATCCATTCCCTGCGGCCAGACTGGACGGTTCGTCCAGACGTGAACCTGATGCACCTGTCCGATGAGTCCGTCCTGAATCGTCTCGACCCCGCGGCGCAAGCCGTCCGCAGCGCTGCCCTGATTGCCCATCTGCGTGACGATTTTCTTCTCTTTTGCCATCTTTCGCAGATAGCGCGCCTCATAAACTGTCTGCGTCAATGGTTTCTGGCAATAAACGGCCTTGTGCATCTGCATCGCCGCCGACGCCACAATCGCATGCAAGTGATCGGGCGTGGAAACCGTCACACCATCAATCTGGTTGCCCATTTCGTCCAGCATCTGGCGGAAATCTTTGTAAAACTTCGCGTTCGGATATTTTTCCGTCTGCCTCGCGTAACCCCCTGAGCCCGAATCCACGTCGCACAGCGCGACAATGTTTTCACCGGCCTTGGCACAGGCATTGGTGTCGCTCTGGCCTTTGCCACCCAATGCGCCGATGCAGGCGATGTTCAATTTGCTGTTCAGATTCTGACCGCGCAAAAGCGCTGGCACACCGAACGCCAGCGCACCGGCGGCCAGAGAAGTAGTCTTGATGAAATCGCGGCGATTGACGCCAGAGGACGGGACGAGTTCCGGAGATTTCCTCCAGAATAAAGTTTCTGAATTTTTCAGCACGAGCAACAGCATACACGTGCCGGGGTAGGTGGGTGAAGGCACGGCGGGCGCCGTATTCAGCTAGATTCGATTTCGATACAAATGGCGGTAATTCGACGAATGCAATGGATCTCGCCGGCCACAGGTGAAGTATGGATACCGAAATTCAGTCGCGCTGCGGTTATGCCGGGCGTCCAGGCAGATACTGTTCCAGAAAACGCCGCGCCAGGATGAATCCGTCTTTGCGCTGCTGCGGAAAATCGGGAAGGTTCGCGGTGTGCGGCACATCCCAGAATGCGTCTTCGTGCTCCACCGCGATGCCGCCGTTGAAGCGAATCTGCAGCAGCACCGTGAGGAACGCCGTCCAGTTCAAAATCCCCTGTCCGGGGATCCGATAACGCCACCATCCCTGCCCGGCTATGCCCACCTGTTGCAGCACAGGCTCAGTGATCTCCGTATCCTTGGCATGCACCGCAAGGATACGGTCTTTGAACTGCCACGCCGCATTGACCGGGTCGATGTAGAGTCGCACAAAATGCGAGGGATCGAATTCCAGCCCCAGCCGCTTGCTCGGGACGCGGTCGAAAACGGCCTGCATCGCTGCCGGGGTGCTCGCGAAATTGACGCCGGTAGGATAATTCTCCCATCCCATTGCGACGTCGAGCTTCTCGCAAACGGGCAGGTATTTTTCGTTGAAGACATCGGCGAAGGCCGCGGCCTGATCCTGCATGCTGACGCCCGGTTGCCCGCCGCTGAAGGTGCCGACAAACCTGCAGCCCAGGCGATGGCAGAATTCCAGCGCGCGAATAAAATCGGCCTGCGCTGTCAAGCGCTTGCCCGCATCGGGATCCATGTGGTTCGGTCCGAAGTACTCGATGCTGACAATGCGAATGCCTGCGTTGCGCGCCGTGGCCAGAATCTGATCGATCGCGCTGTCGCTCAGGGTCGGATTGAAGTCCGGCCCCGGCGTGACGACGACGCCTTCGTAACCGGCCTGTGCGGCAAAGGCGAGCTTCTGCGGCGAGTACGGCGTGATGATGGAGAGCTTGGGATAGGGCGTATCCGGTGGCGTACCCGCTTGCGCTGCAGGCGCCTGCTCTGCCTCAATCGGGGCAACCGCTGTTCCCGCCACGCCGAGAGCCGCCGCGGATGTGCCGCCCACCTTCAAAAAATCTCGCCGGTTCCAAAACACGTTTTCGCTATCCACAAGCACGTCCCGCCTTAGGGGCCCTGGCTCCTAAGAACAACCGGAGGTCGACCCGCAGCTCATGCAGCGGTAGCAGCTGCCGTTGCGCACCATAATCGCCCCGCAGACGTTGCAGCTTGGCGCGTCGCCCATGTCGTACATGTCGCGCATGGCGTCGGCTGCGTGATACAAACCGCGGTCCTGCAGGCTGGGCAAGTGGGTGGGCGAGACCGCCGCCGACTGGCGCGGTTGCACCTCGGGCGCAATGCCTCCGCCTCCGCCCGCAGTCACGCCGCCGCCATGCCCGCTCACCAGGTTGAGCCGTTTGGCCACCTCCTCGGCGAGCTGCGCCAGGCGATCCTGCGACGTGGCTGCTTGCTCCTCCTCGACATCGCTTTCCTCGAGCAGGCTTGGCGATGCGGGCAGCGCCGGCGCCTTGGGAGCCAGACCCGCGAACAGCGTCAACTGCTCGCCCGAAAGGAATCGCAGGTTGAGCCAGCGGAACATGTAATCCATCAGGCTCTTGGCATAGCCAATCTGCTCGTTGCCCGTCCAGCCCGAAGGCTCGAAGCGCGTGTGCGCGAACTTCTCGCACAGTACCTTGAGCGGCACGCCATGCTGCAGCGCCAAGGAAACCGACGTGGCAAAAGCGTCCATTAAGCCGGAAACCGTCGATCCCTCTTTGGCCATGCGGATGAAAATTTCGCCCGGTTGGCCGTTGGGATAGAGCCCGACCGTGATGTAGCCCTCGTGCCCGGCGATGGAGAACTTGTGCGTGATGGACGCGCGCTCCGCCTGCAGACGGTGGCGCACGGCGCGTGGCGGAGCCTTGAGGTCCTGCTCGGTTTTAGCCGTCCCACCGGCGCCCGAGTCTGTATCGACCAGAGGCGTCGCCGTCAATACCGGAACCGCGGCGGCCGTGGCAATCTCTTCAATCGCCTTCTGGAAGGCCTGCGCGGCGCCGAGCAACTGCCTGGCGCTGATCTCCAGCTTGTCGGATCCATGAGCATCGAGCGTCTTCAGGTCGGCTTCGGCAGCCGGTTGCGACGCCGACAGATGGCTGAGCACGCGGCTGCCCACAGCGTCCAGCGCCGAAGGTTCCTTCTTCGCATCCATGCTCGTGTTCAGCGGCTGCGTTCCCTTTGACCCGTCGCGGTAGATGGCCACCGCCTTGATGCCCTGCCGCCAGCTCTCCGCATACGCCTCGGCCACCTCTTCGACGGTGGCTTCGTGCGGCAGGTTCACCGTCTTCGAGATCGCGCCCGAAAGGAACGGCTGCGCGGCCGCCATCATCTTGATGTGCCCCATGTAGTGGATGGAACGCGTGCCCTTGGCCGGCTTGAAGCTGCAATCGAACACCGACAGGTGCTCCGGCTTGATGCCCGGCGCGCCCTCGATGGTGCCCGTGGCATCGATGTAGCTGACAATCGCGTTTACTTCGTCGTTGGAATAACCGAGCTTGAACAATGCGGCCGGCACTGTGTTGTTCACGATCTTGATCATGCCGCCGCCCACCAGCTTCTTGTATTTCACCAGCGCCAGGTCCGGCTCGATGCCCGTGGTATCGCAATCCATCATGAAGCCGATGGTGCCCGTGGGCGCCAGCACAGTCACCTGCGAGTTGCGGTAACCGTAGCGCTCACCGTAAAGCAAAGCCATATCCCAGCACTCGCGGCTGGCGTCGAGCAGAGCCTCGAGTTGCGGCACCATGAAGGGTTCGCCCGATGCTCCCGACTTGCCGATGTTGTTCACCTCGGCGCGGTGCATGCGGATCACGTCGAGGAAAGGCTCGCGGTTGACGTAGAAGCCCGGGCAGGCTCCGCCTTGATGCTCCACTGAGGCGGTGAGCGGCGTGGCCGAGGCCACTGGCAGACACAGCGCGGCGATGATTGCCGACTGCAGGTACGACTGTCCGCACATGATTGCCGTCATCGCCGCTGCCAAGTCGCGCCCAGCTTCGGAATCGTACGGCAGGCCGAATGACATGAGCAATGCGCCCAGGTTGGCGTAGCCCAGCCCCAGCGGCCGGTAGTCGTGCGAGTTGCGCGAGATCGCTTCGGTTGGATATCCGGAGTTGTCCACCAGGATCTCCATCGCCGTGGTCATCACCGAGATCGCGTGCCGGTAGGCTGCGATGTCGAACGTCCCTGCCGGCGTTACGAAGCGCATCAGGTTCAGGCTCGCCAGGTTGCAGGCTGAGTTGTCCAGGAACATGTACTCGCTGCATGGATTCGACGCATTGATGCGCGCCGTGTTCTTGCTGGTGTGCCACTTGTTGATGGTGTCGTCGAACTGCATGCCTGGATCACCGCAGAGCCACGTGGATTCGGCGATCTTCTGCATGATGTCGCGCGCCTTTTGGGTCTTTACGGGATGGTGGCCCTTCACCGTATAGGTGGTAAAGTCCCCATCGGCCTCGTAGGCACGCATAAACTCGTCACTGACCCGAACTGAATTGTTGGCGTTCTGGAAAAATATCGACGAAAACGCCTCGGAATCCGGACCGCTTCCGTCGTAGCCTGCCTTGATCAGCGTGTGGGCCTTGGCTTCCTCCTTGGCCTTGCACTCGATAAACTCCACAATGTCGGGGTGGTCCACATTCAGGATCACCATCTTGGCGGCGCGACGGGTCTTGCCGCCGCTCTTGATGACACCGGCAAAAGCGTCGAAGCCGCGCATGAAGCTCAAGGGCCCACTGGCCTGTCCGCCGCCCGACAGCAGTTCGTTGGAGCCGCGCAGCGACGACAGATTGGTCCCCGTTCCCGATCCCCACTTGAAGAGCATGCCTTCGGTCTTGGCCAGGGTCAGGATCGAGTCCAGCGAGTCCTCCACCGCGTTGATGAAGCAAGCCGAGCACTGCGGATTCTTGTAGCCCGTGGCCGAGTACTGCACTCCGCCCGTCACCGGGTCCCAGTGCCAGTTCTGTCCGTCCGCATCCGGCTCCAGCCGGTCGCAGCCCACGTTGAACCACACCGGGGAGTTGAACGCCGCCTTCTGCGTCAGCAACAGGTGCGCCAGTTCGTCGTGGAAAATGGCCGCATTCCCGGGCGTGGCAAAGTAGCCGCCGGCTAGGCCCCAGTCACGAATCGTCTCCGCCACGCGCCCCACCAGCTGGCGGACGCCCGTCTCGCGTTCCGGCGTGTTCATCTGCCCGTGTAGGTACTTCGAAGCCACAATATTGGTGGCCGTCATCGACCAATCCGCCGGAACCTCCACGTCCTTCTGTTCGAAGATGGTGTTTCCCTTAGTATCGGTAATCGCCGCGGTCCGGCGCTCCCACTGGAGCTCGTCATAGGGCGAAACGCCCTCGGTCGAAAAACGACGCGCAAAGGTCAGTCCCTGCTGGGTCCGCGCGGTGGATAAGAAGGCAGCCGTCGAAGTCTGGAGTTGAGCCTCGTTCATCTTGGTCCTTTCCATGGGGCAAAATCGGTGAAAAAACCCTCGATCCGGCGCGGGCGCCAGAGCGTACAACATCCTGCAAGACCTTGAAAACAAACGGAGAAAACGGGAATGAGTAAGGCCGCGAGCTTCAGGATCATTGCGGCTCCCCGGCGTTCCATGGCGCCAGTTTTTCTTTACAGTCCGTTAACAGCCGCAGATGAAAAAATACCGCTGTCCGTGGTACGTGTCAACAACAAACCACAACATCTTGTATTTTGTTGACATTTCGCGCACCTGCTCTCTAAACACCGCCATTTGCCTGTGGAAAGTCGCAAACGGCCTTGTCTGATGCGGTGTCGCGCGGTTTGTTTTGCACTCAAATCGAGGCAAAACTCGGGCCCCTGCCAGCTCCCTGTACCACTATCTAAGGGTAGTCCTTCACGAGCCCCGTCACAAGGCGCAGAACTGGTGCAGAATCGCGCATCTCCTGTGCGAATTGTGGACATCAAGGACCGGAATCGGCCTTGCCTTTGCCCTAAGCTTCAAATCGCGATTTATCGGGCAGCATCCGTTGATGCAGGACGCGGACGATCAGGATTCCACCGGCCACTATGCGGTAGAACACGACATGCTTTCCGTGCTCGAACCGGCGCAGCCCGATGCTCACCGAATCGCAGCCTCGCCCCATTCCAGGAGATTGAGAAAGCATCCGAAAACACGCTTGTAATCCGGCAGCATATCGCGCCGCCTGCTCCCCGTTCCACTGAACTGTGGTGTACCGGATGATGCCGCGAACATCGGAGCGTGCGGCGTCGGAAACAGCGTACTTAGGCAACTTTCTCGCCCTTCTCCCTGGCTACCTCACCGATATAGACGGAAAGCTCCTTGAAGAATTCCTCTCCATCCATAGAATCGCCGGCGTCGCCTTCGGCAATCGCCTTGCGCAACGCTGCCAACTTGGCCTCGTTTTCTCGCTCTTCAATCTCCAGCAGACGCAATGCCGATCGCATCACCTCGCTGGCGTTGGCATAGCGGCCCCGCTTCACGCTTCTGGCGATAAAGCGATCGAGCTCTTTTGTCAGATTCACATTTCTGGTCGGCACGGGAGGCTCCTCAAAAGCAGTATAGGACGGTTGGCAAACTATGCCAATTCTTCGGCTCGCCTTTTTTGATCATTGGGAGCGGGGAAAACCGCGAACTACGCCGTCGCTGCCGCCGCTCGCTGGCCCAACAGGCTTCCATTGCCGCGGGAGCGACTCAGGGTCAGCACGGCGAGGACAAATCTATAGAAGCCCGAGGCGCGCATATTCCTCGTGGATGATGTGATAACACTCGCACGCAGCTTGTTCGAGACCCTTGCGATTCTCGATCGTCACATTTCCTCGCGAATATGCAATCAATCCAGCCTTGTGCAACATACCGGCTGCCACGGTGACTGTGGTGCGGCGCGTGCCCAGCATCATGGCCAGAAATTCGTGGGTTATGGGTATGCGATCGTTTTGCACTCTATCCTGGCACATCAGCAGCCACCGCGCGAGGCGCTCTTCGAGTTCATGCACCCGATTGCACGCAGCCGTCTGAGCAGTTTGCACAAGCATGGCTTGTACGAATCGTTGAAAGCGCAGACGGAGTTCGCTCGATACTTCGCACTGTTCTTGCAAAACCTTGGCCTTCACGCTGAAGCCGTGTCCCGGAATTTGCATGAAGGCCCGGTTCGGAGAGCGCTCGGTGCCTAGCACGCCGGACAGTCCCACAAAACCGTCGCGTCCAATGATGCCAACCTCGACGCTGTTTCCGTTTTCCATGGTGACAACAACAGAACAAACGCCCTCTTCCAGAAAATACACGGTATCAATCGTCTGACCTGGATCGTGCAGGTTGCGGTTGATTTTGAGAGTCACCGGGGAGAGGTGGGGTGCAAGACACTTTATTTCAACTGCCGGCAGCGATGCCAGCACCCGGTTCTTGTAGGCCTGCGGAACAGGGATCGATGGCATGGTTCTCCTTCGCGCCGTGAAGCCAAAAGGCTTGCACCTGAATGCGCAAGAGAACCGACCCGAGGCCCATTTCGATCGGAGGCCCGTTTACATGCGAATCAAGATGTAGGGAGATCATACGTTGTTGAATGCACGATCTAATGTTCGATAGGCGACAGACATGCCCGAAAAAAAGGGATTACTCTATGCCCTCGACGCTGTAGGCACAACAGAAGTTCTCCCTCAACTACCGGTTCCACTGCCAGTCCCGGTGCGGCTCCTGCTTTCCCCGCTGGTAGTTTTGGGTGTTGGTAAAGGCCGCCAGTGCGGCCGAAGCCGGCTGAAACGAACGGCGTCTTGCAAGTGAAAGATTTTATTGCGCTTGTACTACTGACCGCAATTGCTGCGTCTGACGTTCTCGCCTTCCCTAAAGAACTGGCGAGAGAAACAGGCCGCATGAAGGCCGCGGTTTTACTCACATCGAAGGAGGTCGTATGGCGCTCACTGTCGTTCTCTCCGTCGGCCTGGATCCGGGCTTATTGAGAGCTCGCAATCTCGTTTTGCAATCTGCCGGATATATCGTTGTCTCCGCGCACTCCGTCACGGAGGCGGTTGATCAATTTCAGACGAGCGATTTCGATCTCGTGCTTCTTTGCCAAACCATTCCCACAAGGGACCGAGACGGACTGACTTGGTGGATGCGAGCATTCAGGCCGGGTACTCCCGTGGTTTCCGTGGCCGGGAATCTCTGCGCCGGCGACGTTGTCGCTGGTGTGACAATTGGCAGCGATCCGGCCGCACTCCTCTGGGGCATGCGGGAAGTGCTCGTCAATTCCAAGAACCTCACGGCACGGACAGCGGCCACCCTCGGCAAGCAAGAGGGCGAAGCGGCGCGAATGAAAAAGCCGCCAAGACTGAGAGTCAGCTATAAAGGGCAGACAAGAGTCACGAGGGAACACTTTGCCCCTTTTTCTCGCACCGGTTGAGCAGGAGAAGATGTTGGTTTGGAAGCGCCCATTTGACCCGCCCGCGTTGGCCTCCTTTGTTGCGCAATGAAAACGCCGCCCGTTGCGGGGCGGCGTTTTCGTCGATCGCGAAGACAGGAATCAGTCGCCGGTCTTGGATTCGATCCTCATGCCGTAGAACGATTTGTGCACGAAGAACACCGACACCAGGAAGAATGCGACGGCGAGCGAGGTGGCGAGCACAGGGTTCCTGGCGCTGAGCGTCACGGCAAGCTCGACTGCCAGCAGTCCGAACAAGGTGGTGAACTTGATGACTGGATTCATGGCCACCGATGAGGTGTCCTTGAAGGGATCGCCGACGGTGTCGCCGATTACGGTGGCATCGTGCAGAGGCGTGCCCTTCTGCTTCAGGTCAACCTCAACCACCTTCTTCGCGTTGTCCCAAGCGCCACCGGCATTGGCCATGAAGATGGCCTGGTACAAGCCGAAAACCGCAATCGAGATCAGGTAGCCGATAAAGAAGAACGGCTCAACGAACGCGAAGGCGAGCGTGGCGAAGAAGACGGCGAGAAAGATGTTGAACATTCCCTTCTGCGCGTACTTGGTGCAGATTTCGACCACCTTCTTCGAGTCACTGACCGACGCACTCTCCGCGCCTTCCAGATTGATGTGCCTCTTGATGAACTCGACCGCGCGGTAAGCGCCGGTGGTGACGGCCTGCGTGGAAGCGCCGGTGAACCAGTAAATCATAGCGCCGCCAGTGATCAGGCCGAGCAGGAATGGTGCGTGCAGCAGGGAGAGGTTCTCGACGTCATGGGTCAGTCCGTGAGTGAGGGCCATGATGATGGAGAAGATCATGGTGGTTGCGCCGACTACGGCGGTGCCGATGAGCACCGGCTTGGCGGAAGCCTTGAAGGTGTTGCCGGCTCCGTCATTGGCTTCGAGCAGGTATTTTGCGCGTTCGAATTTCACGTCGAAGTTGTAGTCCTTCTTCAACTCGGCTTCGATGCCGGGAACGGTTTCGATCAGCGACAACTCGTAGATGGATTGCGCATTGTCGGTGACCGGCCCGTAGGAGTCGACGGCGATGGTGACTGGGCCCATGCCCAGGAAGCCGAACGCTACGAGACCAAACGCGAAGACGGCCGGAGCCAGCATCAGGGCCGCCATGGACGCGCCGGTGGAGAAGAAATAGCCCAGGCTCATGAGGGCGACCATGCTGAGGCCGAGCCAGTAGGCGGAGAAATTGCCGGCTACGAAGCCCGACAGAATGCCCAGCGACGCTCCGCCTTCCTGCGCGGATTTGACGACTTCCTGGACGTGGGCCGACTTGGTTGAAGTGAAGACCTTGACGAGCTCGGGAATGACCGCACCCGCCAAGGTTCCGCAGGAGATGATCGAGGCCAGCTTCCACCAGAGCGATCCGTCGCCGAGGGTGGGGATCATGAGCCAGGAGACGAAGAAGGTGAGGCCGATGGAGATGATGGAGGTGAGCCATACCAGCGAGGTTAATGGCGTCTCGAAGTCCATTTCGTCGGCGTTGCCGTATTTGGCCTTGGCGATGGCGCCGTTGAGGAAGTAGGCGCCGGAGCTCGAGACCAGCATGGCCACGCGCATCACGAAGATCCACACCAGCAGTTGCACTTGCGTGGTGGCATTGGGGACCGCCAGCAGAATGAAGGTGATCAAGGCCACGCCGGTGACGCCGTAGGTTTCGAAACCATCGGCGCTGGGGCCGACCGAGTCGCCCGCGTTGTCGCCTGTGCAATCGGCAATAACGCCGGGGTTGCGGGCATCGTCTTCCTTGATCTTGAAGACGATCTTCATCAGGTCGGAACCGATGTCGGCGATCTTAGTGAAGATGCCGCCGGCAATACGCAGGGCCGCAGCGCCCAGACTTTCGCCGATGGCGAAACCGATGAAGCATGGCCCCGCATACGCGGCGGGAACGAACAGGAGAATGCACAGCATGATGAGCAGCTCGACTGAGATCAGCGCCATGCCGATGCTCATGCCTGCCTTCAACGGAATCGCAAAACACGGATAGGGTTTGCCGCGCAATCCTGCGAAGGCGGTGCGCGAGTTGGCAAAGGTGTTGACGCGAATTCCGAACCACGCCACGCCGTAGCTGCCCGCGATGCCGACCAGCGAGAAGGCCAGAATGATGGGTAGGGTAACGGCAACATTTCCTACCGGCGCCAGAACACCGAAGTAAAGCGAGATGATGACCGCGATGAAAACCCAGAGCAGCAGAATGAACTTGCCCTGCGTGATGAGATAGGTTTTGCAGGTCTCGTAGATCAGCTCGGACATTTCGCGCATGGTGCGATGCACCGGCAGGTTTTTCAACTGGATATAGATCGTGAGGCCGAACAACAGGCCCCCGACGCAGAACAGCAGGCCGATGCTGAGAAGGGCATGCCCGTTCAGGCCGAAGAAGTTCGCGAAATTCACGCTCGTCAAATCCGGCAGCGTGAGGTTGGCTTCGCCTCCGCCGGCCGATTCCGAATGCGCGGTAGCGAATGCGGGAAGCAGCAGACCCAGAAGGGCCGCCACGATACGATATTGCCGCTTCAGGAAAACTCCAATGCCTTGCTTCATAGCTGAAAAGCTCCTCAATAACGCGGCCGCAAGCAGTCCGAGGACGCTCACGCCGAGAAAGAAAACCACAAAAACCTGTACCGTCACATACCCTCCATATTCAAGGTTTTAAAGCCGCGAGAACCACGGCCCCGGACCGACCTTGCGAACGCCCCGCGGAACTTGCCACGGGAAGGCTATCATCCGAATACACGGCTGTCGAGTGACTGCTGTCACGGGTCCATCGACCGCGACCATCCCCTCCGATGCAGCTTGCCGACGCCGGGTTTAGAGTACCAATTAGGGAAGGACCTGGTCCTATGACATCTGCGAATCTGCTCACCCCGCGCCAGGCTGCGGAAAAGCTCGGCATGAGCTATCCCGCGCTCAAGCATTGGATCCTCGCCGGCCGTATCAAAACTGTCAAAACTCCAGGCGGCCATCATCGCATTCCGCTCAGCGCGCTGAGCAAATTCCTGCCTGCAGCGCAGGCGCTCGCGGGCTCGCCGCGCATTAGCGGCCGCAATCAACTGGTCGGGACGGTAACGCAGGTAAAGATCGAGGGGCTCCTCGCGAAGGTTGTCCTGGCCATCGGCGAACAGCGAGTGACCTCGATCATTACTGCCGACGCCGCGCGTGAACTCGCGCTCAAAAAAGGCGATACCGCCGCGGCCCTTATCAAGGCCACCGAAGTGATGATCATCCGCCCATAAATGCGCGCAAGCACCTCGCGTACATCCAACTGAACGGCAGAATGATTCCGCCCGCCCATGCGCATCGAAAATTTCTCTGGCCCTGGCCACCGCACGTCCCAGGTGCGCGTTTTTAACGATTCAGTGTGATTTTTCTATTCGAATTCGTTAAAATCATGGGGTAAACGATCTTTTTGGAGGGATCGTGCTTCCCCACAAATCTCTTTTCCCCCTGCTCCTGTGGCTGTGCATTTCTGCATTGCTCGCGGCACAAACGGCAGCGCCGGCCTCTTCAACGGCTCCGGACCCCTGCACAAACGGTCGCGAGTTCGCTACCACCGATTGCGCGCTGACGTGGCACGGCATCACGCTGTACGGTGCGTATGACGCCGGCGTCGGCTGGGTGAGCCACGGCTTGCCGGAAAACGGCTACAACTATGAAGGCGAATCTCTAGTGAACCGAAACGGTTATGAACATCGATTCCTCATCGCGCCGAACAACCTGCAGCAGACGGGTTTGGGCGTCCGGGGCAAAGAGGAGTTTGCCCATGGCTGGTCGGTTGTGTTCAACGCTTCCACCGGCATCAATCCACAGTCTGGCCTGCTCGCCAACGCGTCAGAGACCGACATCATCAACAACGGCCTTCCCAGAGCCAGCTATTCTGAGGCCATCGATGGCGCGCGCGCAGGCCAACCCTTCAACGACGAATACTATGCCGGTATATCGTCCGCGCATATCGGCACGTTGACCTTCGGTCGTCAACGCGCTCTCGGCACCGATGCGATGCTGCTTTACGATCCAGCCGGCGGCGGCTATGCCTTCTCTTACATCGGGTATAACGGCACGATGGCCGGCGGCGGTGACACAGAGGACAGCCGCTGGGACGACGCCCTGAAGTATCGCCTCACCTATGGCCCGGTCCATTTCGGCGCGATGTATAAATTCGCCGATGATTCTGCCGGCTGCTACTCGGCCTCCTCAAGCTGGACTGCGGCCAATTGTACGCCGGAAGAGGCGCATAACAACGCCTATGGATTCGACGTCGGCGGAGGGTACGGCAAGTTCTCCGCCGACGCCGTCTTCCAACATTACAACCAGGCAATCAGCGTATTGAATCCCTTGCAGGAGCCTCAGAGCCAGAGTTCGTCGGCGCAATTGCAGTCTACCGAAGACAGCATCAATACAAACTACATCACCGGGGCCAATCTGATCGCGACGACCAACACCGTATATGGCATCGTGACCGACAACAGCGCAATGATGTTCGCTGCCAGGTATACGTGGGACCCGTTCAAGTTTTATGGCGGCTACGAATACATCTGGCAGAATAACCCGGCGAACCCGTTGGGCGTCGGCGCCTCAGACCAGGGCGGTTATTTCATGAGCGGGGTCGAAGACAACAATCTTGACTCTGAAAAGTTGGTGCAGATCTGGTGGACGGGCGCGAAGTACACCTACCGCAGCAAGACCGACTTCACTTTCGCCTGGTATCAGCAACGGCAGAACGACTTCCGTGTTCCGTCGACCTGCTCGGCGACTGCCGGTTTCCGCAGTTCCTGCGCGGGCACTCTTAACGAGGGGTCGTTCTATATCGATCATCACTTCACGAAGCGTTTCGACACTTTTGCCGGAGTTGCGTATTCCTGGGTGACCGGCGGTCTGGCCATCGCCTTTCCTCACGGCCCTGGCGTGCCCTATAACTCCGACAACAACTGCGCTCCGACAATCGGTAGTCGTTTCGCCTTCTGATCGTTTCCGCGGCGGGCCCAGTCGAGAGCCCAACATGGGTTGTGGTTCATTCTATTTCTCGAACTGGTTTAATCGGGTGTTCCGTCGCCTTTATTCGATGGCGACATCGATCTTGTCGTCGGGCAGCGCAATTCTCAGATTCTGTTTACTGGGGTCGCGCACCTGGCCGAGGGGCAGTGGATGCAGCTTGAACAGCACCAGAAGGTCGCGATCAGGGTCATCGAAGGCGGGAAAGCTGGCCACCTGCTCGAGTGAATAAAAGGTGTGCAGATCTTCGAGCGTGCCGGGGTCGAGATCGTTCCAACTGGCGTACCAGCCCGGCTGATAGGCGGCCAGCTTAGGCGCAAGGTCCTCGGTGCCGAAGTCGTCGCAAAGGCTGGTCACGTGAGTCAGCAGCGTGATCTCATCGCCGCTGATCGAATCGAGCAGCCGCTTGCCATTGGGGTGCGTATCCATATATAGGGCGAGTTGCGTGGCGGTGTTGACCCACGTGTACTCGGGGTGGGTGGCGTAGCGGATGGTCTGCGCCCCATGGGCGCCGGCTGCGGCCACGGCCGCTATAGCCAGGGCCCAGCCTAATGCGCGTGGCAAGTTGGGCTGGCCCGGAGGGTCGGGGTGGGCTGGGTGATCCAGCAATGTCCCGGCTCCCAGCGCCACTACGAAGAAGCAGAAAAACGCCGGTACTGCGAAGTAGCGCGGCTGGGGATGGTTCTGCAGTGTCATAAACAGCAGATATCCTGCGACGGCCCACAGCGACGCGCCAAACAACGGATCCCGCCAGAGCTTCCGGCCCCACACGCTGCGGCAGGCAATGGCCGCGGCCAACACCACCGCGACCGCCAGAAGAATCAAACTGTGATCCACCCACAAAAGACCATGAAACGACCACCAGAATGACAGCAGCGGCCAATAAAACTCCTTTGGTTTTTCGTAGGTGTTCACGAAAAAGTAATACTTGTAGTCGCCTAGCAGGCCTGAATAGGCGATCAGCGACATCCAGGCGCCGTACGCGGCGCAGGCAACGCCCGCCGTCACCAGCGCGCAGCGCAGGGCCAACTTGCGCTGCTGCCACAACGGCGCCACAATCGCCCAAAGCACGGCCGGCAACAGGAAAAGTCCCGTCGTCTTGGTTAAAACGATGAGCGCGAACAGCAGGCCGATCGAAACCGACCCCAGCACCGGCCGCTGACCTTGCGGCAGGCGCACGGCCAGAAGCAGAGCCGCTAGAGTCAGAGTGATCTGCAGCGGCTCGAGAATCGCCAGCCTGCTGAAGCAATAGAGAAATGGGCTGGTTGCGACCAGCGTGACGCCCAGGAGCGCGATCCAGCGCGGGTTGCGCGTCCGCAGCAGCAGATGGCTCAACACCAGGCTCAGGAAGAAGCACGCAACCGCCAACCCGCGCGCGGCCTGAACCGTTACGCCGGTGAAGAAAAACAGCAGCCACTCCAGAAACGGCCACACCGGAACCGCGACCGCCGGATTAAAGTCCCCGGCCACGTACCAGTTGCCGAACAGGTGGGCGCGGATGGCGGCGTTCCCATACCAACCCTCATCGGTGAACTTGGCCCAGTCAAAAACCCACGGGGAGCCGTTGGGGAAATCGGCGCGCAAGTGCCACGCGTGCAAGAGCGCGAAGCCGGCGATGGCGGCGATCCACAGTGCGTAACCGCAGCGCCGCAGTTGCTTCGCCCGACGACGCACGTTCTCTTTCGCCAATGTTTGTTCCCTGGGCATGGGTTTTCTAGGCCCCGCGCAATGCTCAAGTCCCGCCGGGAGATAGGGCATACGCCGGCCTGTTTCCACAACACTATAGAAACGTTAGGCTGCGCATCAGATCGCCGCGGCGGGGATGCCCTTGAGTATATCGTTCGTTGATGGCGAGCCCGAGCGGACGCGATCTCTTTCGGCACTCGTATCACTTTCTCATTCCGTCTCTAACTTCTTGCTTTTACACCGGAATAATGGCGGCTGGTTCATGTTTTTTCCGGCATCGCCGATGAACCGTGTGTCGGATCAGAACAGAGACCTGGCATAGAGGCGAGGCACGTTGAGATCCATGCAAAGCTCGGCTCAGATGCAAACGCAGCCTTCCGTCTCCGGCCTCACGCTTGTGGAGTTGGACTCACCGGCCGCCGCTTTCCACGTGGTCGGCGTCAGCGCGGCGTGGCGCAAGCTGCTCATGCAAGCGGAGATGGCCGCGCCGCATCTGCAGGTTGCCTCGATCGAGGGTGAGCACGGAAGCGGCAAGTACACCCTTGCCCACTATCTGTTCAGCCGCTCACCGCTGGCCTCCACCAGCTTTCAGCGGCGCGACGCCCGGGAGTGGCTGGCCACGGACGCCGATCCTGCAACGCTTGCCGGTTTCACTTATCTGGATCGCGTGGATCTGCTCGCGCCTCCTGGACAGGGGCTGCTGCTCGGTGTGCTCAAAACCCTTCAGGATCGTCCGCCCGGGCGCGCCGTTCTGCTTGCGTCTTCGCAAACGCCGCTGCGGCAAATGGCTGGCCAGGGACTGCTGCTTCCCGATCTGGCGTTCCGCTTGACGGCCATCCGCTTCGCTATTCCGCCGCTGCGCCAGCGCCGCGAAGACATTGCTCCGCTCGCGCAGTTCCTCCTCGACCGGCTGTGCGTTCGCTACCAGCAGCGCCCTGTGGTGCTTGGACCCGGCACTCTCGCGCGCCTTCTGCAGCACACGTGGCCCGGCAACGTGCGTGAACTGCTGAGCGCCCTTGAGAATGCCCTGCTCGAAGCCGATAACGGCGTCATTCGCCCTATCGACCTGGCCTTGCCCGACGGCCCGCAGCCTTACTTCGACCTGCAATCGGGCGCGCACTCGCCTCTCAGCGCTGCCATGGGGCCCGGAGCGGGCTTCGGAGCGAGCGGGTTTGACGCGGGTTTCGACCCGCAAGCCGCTGTCCATGCCGCCAATCTGTCACTGGACGCCATCATCCGCCGCCACGTGGAGTACGTGCTCGACCTCAATCGCGGCAACAAGCTGCGCACGGCGCGGCAGCTGCAGATCAGCCGATCGACGCTTTATCGCATTCTCGCGAACGAGAATTTTCTGGCGCATTGAGGGAGTGAAGAGAGTGAAGGGAGTGAATTAAGTAAAGGAGTGAAGGGGGTGAAAACGCTTCAAGCTGCCTTCACTCTTTTCACTTCTTTCACTTGTTTGTCAGGTACCGTTTCCGGCTGCGCTCGATCGCGTCACAGGCCTTGCGCAGCGACTGCTCTGGAAGGATCGGCGGCTTTGTGGCGCTTGGTACCGGCGCTTCCGCTGCCGGCCTGAGTGGCTGGATGCGGCGTGCTGGGCGGCGTGTAGTTCTTGTACACAGTGATGTGGAAGCAGGACTGGCGAAACTCTTCTTCCACGTCGATTTTGCCCGCGGCTTCGAGCGCCAGCAGACGCCGGCGCATCCAGGCGATCTCGTCACGGCTCAAGCCGTCTTTGGCAATGTCAATGGTCGCGCCGGTCAGGTGCGGGCTCACAATGTCACCTTCTGCGGGGGCGGCGTTGCCATTGATCTCCATCAACCGCTTCTGGTATTCCATGGTGCGCACCGCCGAGCTCACTTCGAGCGGCCGGTGGAATGCCGCGTCGTGCGCCCGCGCGAGGTCGGTCAGGAAAAGCGCGGTCCACGGGCGGCAATAGCGGTGGGTCGCGGGCAGTTCGGCATTTACTGTGAGCGCGATCGAGGCTGGGATGGGCACCAGCAGTTTGCGCGCGATGCGATCCGCGAGGTCGGATTCATCTTCAATGCGCTCTAAACCCTCGGCATCGAGGCGCGCATTCTGTCGCTGCAACGATTCGAGGGAGCCGCGCAGCGGCGGCGGATTGGCACGGAGCGGAACCCGCAGCGACGCTTGCTCGGTCGGGGCGTCTGGGGTTTCGGAGTCTGGGGTCTCGGCGTTCGGCGCGGGCGGCGTGATCCGATTGGTCGTTGCCGCGCGTGGTTGGTTCCGCGCGGAGGCTTCCGGCTGCTGCAATTCTTCTGCTAACGCGGGCTCTTCTGCTTGCGCGGGCCGGAGCAGGAAAACGGGAGAAGCCGACGCAACTTCCATCGCCGGGGCAACGCGAGTTTCCTTCTTTGAGCGAAGCGGGCGTTCGCTCTCCTGGCGGGAGGTGGCACGCGAGGTCTCGACGTGAAGCGCGACATTGCGCCGCGCAGGATGTTTCTGCGCAAGATCGCGCCGGATAGCGAGTCCAGCGGTGCGCCCCGCCTCGTGGGGCGTGGGCTTCCGCGTAGTGGTCAACTGGGTTTGAGTGCGCGTGTGCGCCGGCGCGGCTTGATGCCTGCGGGACGACGCATGGCGTGCTGCCTGAGCGCCGGACGTGGGGGTGGTGTGCCGGTGCAACTTCGCCGGCGCGGGCGCGGCATGAGCGCCAACCGCAGTCAGAGCCACGAGAGCAATGGCGAGGGTTGCCGTCTGGCACATGAGGGAGGATGCGGACAATCGAGAGCTTCTCCAGTGTATGTCGATCCGCATGCGCCACAAAGTGCCTTGGCGGATGCGGACTGGTCTGATAATTAGACCGTTTCCAGCGCACTTCGTTGTTGTCCGGGCAGCGCAATCGTTCTATAGAGGCTGCGGAAAAGGGCCGAAATTGCGGTCGAATCGTGAAAAACGCTCCGCAGGGGCTAAAAGCCCCACTTTCATTTAGCGCAACTAGCGGCGCGAGTAAACTCGCGCCCTGATACAAGGCTCTTCGCCGGCCCGCGCCCCGATACAAAACTCCTTGCCAAGGGAATTTTTCCGCAGCCTCCATATTCCCGGCGGCGGAGTAAGCGGCCTCTATATTCCCGGCGGCGGAGGGTTCAGCCCGCCCAGTGGTGCGACGGGTTTGGCGGGCGGGGTCAGGACAAAGCCCTTGCGGACGAGGGCAAAGCCCTCCTCGGGCAATTCCGCCTGGAGAAGTTGATTCTCCGGACCGGAAAAGAGGTCGGTATTGCCTCCGGCGACGGTGGCGATAAGGTGATGCACGGTGATGGGCTTGCCGTCGAGGGTTCCCTGCTGATCGGCGTAGGTGGCCAGCTGCACTGGCTCAATGGAGCCCGCGTTTTTCGGCAGAATCACCCACAGGTCGCGGTTGTTTTGGGTCACGGCAAGGGCCAGAAGCGTTTCCAGCGCGCCGGGATCGAAATCGGCCAGGAACACCGCACCGGGATGCGCAGCCAACCGAGTGGTGGAACTCTTTCCGCTCGCCGAAATATTCAGCAGGAACTGAGCCGCATTGGGAGCCGCCACTACGTTCACCGCCTCGCCATTCACCGTCGCGCTCAACTGCACGTGCTCAAGCCGGTTGGCAGAGGAAAGGCGCTCGGTCTTCGAGAGCGCGTAGTCGAGGCCCGGCATGGAAACTTTGACCAACGAGGTTGATTCGTAACCCTGCTTGGTGGCGGTGAAATGAAAACTGGCTGTGCCGACCTCGTGGCCGTGCTGCGCGACCACAAAATTGCCGGACTCCGGACCTGACGGCGAATTGCCGACGCCGTGAACGGAAGGTTGAGAGCTCGCAGCCGGCGACAACGCCGCCAACACCAAGGCAAAAAATCCCGCACATGGGGAAAAACGAAATGAGACCACTTGGAATCTCTACTCCCTGATGTGATTAGACACCGATCCAGTCAAAGAGTTACTTCAGCCTGAGAACCACACCTGCATGTTTTGTCTCTCGCGGGTCAACGAAGCCGGTGGACGACTGATACAAACCCGCTACGCCAGGATTCACCAAATATTGTCTAGCCCGTGATCTGAGGTCATGCATTGGTTTTTGCAACCCGTAGCGCTTGAGTTTTGGCCCTTGATTCAAGCTTGCAGACCCCTGCGGCAGCGGACTGGCAGCCCCGCGGAAGAGGTCATGCTTTTTTATTCAAAGAATTCTTTACTTTGCTCACGGAGAGATGCTAGTTTCCATAGCATCCCCCGTAAGTTGTAGGTCAGGAGATCTCCATGAACTGTCCCCGCTGTGGAACGGCATGCCTGCCGGAGAACAAATTTTGCAAAAATTGCGGAGCTCCAATAAGCGCCGCGAGCAGTGCGCAACCGGCCGCAGCGCCCTCCGCTGGGCCCCAACCGGCAGCCTCGGCCGCTTATCCGGGCGCGTATCCGGGTACGCAGGCGCCACCGCCGGGCATGGTGCCGGTCATGTACCAGGCATACCCCGGGGGACCGCAGCAGGTGTATTACGTTCCCGCGCAGGGAATGCAGCCGCATGCCGGAGTGGGTCTGCTGCAGAACATACAGGCGCAGATTCGAAAGATTGCGTCAACGGATCAGCTGGAAGGTTTCAGCCTGAGCCAGACCTTTAGCGAGACATTCAAGCACCACGATCCCCGTGCGGAGGAAGAGTACGCCATGGTGGGCTCGGCGCTGACGACGCCGCCGATCGAGATGGTGGACACGAACTGGCCCAAGCCGTGGATGTTCTTCCGCACGCTGATGGCCCTGGCGATCGCGGCTGTGGTCTTGTACGGCGTTTTCTATTTCACCGGGCAAGACGAAATGAATCTGTTGCCGGCCCTGGTGTTCATGGGAGCCTTCGCGATGCCGGTGGCGGCGCTGGTGTTCATCTTCGAGATGAACACGCCGCGCAACGTTTCGATCGTGCAGTTGGGAAAGCTGTTCCTGGTCGGAGGCGTGGTCGGACTGTGCATGGCCATCCTTGAGTACCAGATTCAGGCCATAGCCAACTTTCCCGGCCCTATCGAGGAGAGCTCGAAGCTGCTGGCGGTGATCCTGGTGATGTGGGGCATACGCGGCGCGGGCTACAAGTACGAGTTGAACGGAATCCTGTTTGGATGCGCGGTGGGTGCGGGTTTTGCATGCTTCGAGACATCCGGCTATGCGCTATTTAACTCGGGCAGCGGCTTCGTATCGGTGTTGCAAACCGAGACCATCCAGGCGGTGGCGAAATTTGCGCAGGGGCAGATTACCCAGGCGCAGGCTATCGCGGCGGTGAACCAGGCTACCATCGACGCTGCGAAATCGATGGTGGGCTTGCTGGAGTTGCGCGGGGTCTTGGCTCCATTTGGTCATGTTGTGTGGACGGCGATTGCCGCTGGCGCCTTCTGGCGGGTGAAGCAGGACAGGCCGGTGAGCTTGGGAATGCTGGGGGACAAGCGCTTCCTGATGGCGTTCCTGATTCCGGTGTTGATGCATACGCTTTGGGACCTCACGGTCACTTTTCCGAAGCTGTTCAATCCCACGACCCAGGCCCAGGCAAGTACCGACGGGTACATCATGGATGGAATCATGGCATTTACGGCGGTGATCTCATGGTACGTACTCTTCACGATGATTCAGCAGGGTCTGAACCAGGTGAGGGACGTAAAGAAGGCCCAGTTGCAGGCCACGCTGAACCATGTGGAAGCGACACTGGGGTTGGGCGCGAGGCGGTATGCGATGCAGCCGCAGGCGCCAGCGGGCGTATGAGCGGCGCGTGTCCGGACCTTTACGGGACTTGAGACGAAATCAGCGTAAGGAAAGGAAAACGCTATGGCATTCTGCAGCAGTTGTGGAGCGGTGTTGGAAGGGGACTCGCGCTTCTGCGCGAAATGTGGAACTGACCAGACGGCGAAGGCGAGCGGCGCACCGACTCCGGCGGCGGCTGCTCCGATGGCCCCGTCTGTTAACACGCCCTTTATGGCGTCAGGGCCGGTTCCGATGCCTTTGGGGCCAGGCCCTGTTCAGATGCCGCCGCCCGCTCCGGTCCAGAAGAGCGGGATGATGTGGGTGGCGGCACTCGTGGTTGCGGCAGGGGGGTATTACTACTACACGCACTATATGCGACCCCAACCCCAAGCGGACCAGACGCCGCCGGCGCAAACCCAGCCGGGCAATCCCGGGCAGCAGCCGGGAGCAAATCCGGGGCAACAACCGGGAAACCCGGGGCAGCAACCGGGAGGGTATCCGGGGCAACAGCCCGGACAGCAACCGGGAGGGTATCCGGGGCAACAGCCGACAGGGTATCCAGGGCAACAGCCAGGAGGCTATCCGGGGCAACAGCCAGGACAGCAACCGGGAGGGTATCCTGGGCAGCAGCCGGGGCAACAACCGGGAGGGCAAGGTGGCGCGAATCAGGCCCTGGTGCAGGCGCAGCAATTTGCCTGGAAGGGTCAACCTGCGAATGGGCAGATCCAGATAACGCAGGCGGAGTGGCGGAACGGCGCGAACGTGGCCATTCAATCGGCGACGCTGATGTGCATTCAATACGGCGCCAACAACCAGCCGCTTTCGCAGTTGACCTACACGCTCAACGGCCCGGTGCAGCCGGGGCAGACCGTCAACATCCAGCCATTCACTCTGGGAGCCGAGGCACAGGGTGTGGCCAATATGAAATGCGGCATTGTGGCAGTGCAACCGGCAAACTAAGGACGAGGCAGATCCAGAAGGTGCGGATTTCGAGGTGCGGATTTCGCATTCTTCTAGACAGGTTTCTACAAATCGGTGAGTGCATTCCTTCGGGCGTTGATGCGCTGACTGCAGCCGATCGAGGCGCAGTAAGCGATCAACGCCGCCAGGCATATGCAATCGGGCGGGTCGACAACGTCTCACCGAAAATGTAGAGGCTTCCATGTCGCGGCTGCGGCCAACCGAATTGGCCGAGATGAATTCGATTTAAGGAGAGAAGGGATATGGCATTCTGCGGTAGTTGTGGCGGTCCATTAGCAGGCAACGAGCGCTTCTGCGCGAAATGCGGAGCTGATCAGACGGCACAGACAGCAGGCGCACCGGCCGCGCCAGCGGCTGCTCCGCCAACACCAGTTCCGCAAGCACCAGCTCCGCAAGTGGCAATCCCACAGCCACCTGCGCAACCGTTCATGGGGGTGTCTCCGCAAAATCCTCCGCAGCCGCCTCCGCAACCGTTCGCGGGGATGCCTCCGCAATATCCTTCGCAGCCACCTGCGCAACCGTTCGCGGGGATGCCTCCGCAATTTCCTCCGCCGCCTGGGCAACCGTTCTCGGGGATGCCCCCACAATTTCCTGCGCCCGTTATCATGGGCGCGCCCCCGGGGGCGCAGCCGGCGAGCAAGAATCCGCTCGTGTGGTTGATTGCCGCTGGGGTAATATTTGGCCTCTGGTATATCGGAACGCACGATAAGAATAATAATCAGAATCCGGGCACGACACCGACCACGCAGACCCAGCCGGGACCGGGAGGCGGCGGTGGTGGCGGTGGTGGCGGGAATCAGAATCAAGCCATCGTCGCGGCTCAGAAATTCACCGAAGGAAGCTACAATGCCGTGGACGGTCAAATCCAGGTCACGCAGGGACAATGGCTGAACGGATCGAACGTCGCCGTGCAGGCGGCACAGCTGGGGTGCGTGCAGATGGATACCAACGGCCAGAACCTTACTCAAGACCAAGTCACGCTGACCGGACCGGCGGCGCCGGGAGCCACCGTGAATCTGCCGACATTCTCGATAGGAGCCGCGGCCCAGGGTGCGGCCAAGGTGAATTGCAAAATCACGGCAGTGGAAACGCAAAACTAAGGCAGGCGCGCCGCCGCAAGCGCCTGCGAAGCACGACAATTTGGGCAGCCGGCATCGGGTATACGCGACGCGCGTATGCCGGGTTACAGTGCCTCGCCGGACCGCGGAAAAGCAGTGCAGCGCGTGCCGGGAATCACTGTGGCCGGACCCGCCGGACAGAGCTCGGAGTAGGCTTTATCCACGGTCCCCGCGCCCTTGAAGGATCACCGCGGAATAAAAGCAAATTGCTGAATTGCAATTTTTGGTCCGACTTCAAAATGTGCTAAATCCGGAAGAAAAAACAAAGTGATCCGGTCAAATCTGCGGATCGTTGTGTGCTCGGGAACAGGAAAGCGCAGAACTTCTTCGGTGGGAGCAGATTTGAAAGAGAGTTGCCCCTCTGCGCTAGTGAGGACAGGCTGGCTGGCAAGCGAGAGGGACGGCTTGGCGGGCACGGAGCTATCTGTGAGCAAGACTCCGACCGAGACGACGCCGCTTATGTTGTCGCGATTCTCGATCGCGACCTGGATTTCGCGGTAGCGCACAATGCGAATCGATGCGCTGAGGCTCTGAACCGCTTCCATGTTCAGTGGGAAATTGTTGTTGGCTCCGATATCGACGGCCAGTGGGCTGCCGCGCGCCCGGTGCGCATTGGGGCCGGGGCGCTTGTCGGGTGGCTGGAAGTACCAGTAGGCTCCATCGAAGTGAACCACCAACGGTTTCGCAGTTCGAGTTGCGAATGGAGAAATGTCTGCGGGCCGGGGAGCAACAATCTGCCTTTTTTCCGGCACAGGCCAGAGAATGATGCTCTCAAATCCGGAGATCCCAGAGGTTTTGACGGTGCCGCGACGGTTGCTTGCGTCGCCGCCCCCGTTTTTGCCGGGGACGCGGGCGAGGTTCGTGGCTTTGTAGTGGTCGATGCCGTAATCGAGAACGCAGAACGTGACGAGAACGGCGGCTGCGGCGATGGCGACAAGCCGGAGCGCGGGGCGGGAGTTGTCATTGGCAGGGGCTGGTTCGAGGGTCAGCTTCCATGCAAAGAGGAACGCGGCCAGCGCGAGCGGGGCCCCGGCGATGAGATAGAAACGGCCGATAAGCAGGTAGCCGGTTACGTACAGGCAGAGGGCGATGACGTAGCCGTGGGCTTCGCGGGGTGCGGTGTAGAGAGTTGAGGCGAAAAGTTCCCTTTCGTTCGGTTGCGGGGCGCGATCTTGCAGATGAGGAGAGTCGGCGGAAGGAAGGATGCGGCGGAGGCCGTTGGCGAGGAGAGCGGCTCCCAATGCGGAGAGGGCAACGGAAGCAGGTGAGTCGCGGCGCGACAGCAGCACGATGGAGGGCGCCCAGACCCAGGCTGTGGCGTCCACGAGTGCGAAGAGACGGAAGGACAACGGCGGATCGAAGCGGAACGGCGTGGAAGAACGATTCCAATAAAAACGTGCTCCGCCCAGGCCGACAAGCGCGGCTCCGGCTACATAAATGAGGGCCCGGACGAGGAGCGAACGAAGCGTGGGCGCGCTTGGGGGCAGACGGGAGATCAGATACGCGGCAATGACCGCATTGCCCATGCCGGCAAGGGCAACGTATCCGGCAAAGGTCCGGATGCCGATGGGACGCTTGCCCGCCTCGAGTGCGAAGGCGGAGGCTTCAGTCGCCGATGCCATGCGATTACCTGGGAAGTCCTTTAGGCGGCTTCCTGAGGAGCCGATTCGCTCTCCAGAGCCCATAGAGGAGGATCGAGAGGTTGAACAGCCTTTCAACCATCGCCCACGCGCGCAGATCCGTGAGCGCATTCAGCGGAGTGATCGTGCGCCGATCGACCATGCCGTGACCAGAGTGAAACAGCAAAGTCAACGCAAACGGAACCGCTGAAATTGCGATGAACATCGGCAGAGCCTGCAACAGACCGTGAACCAGCCTGCGCATGCTGAAACTTCGCGCAGCGCTCATCCGCGGAACGAGGTAAAGGGCCATCCCAAACCAGACGAAGGTCAAACTCATGGCCAAGGATGAGGCGAGTGCGCAGATGGTTGACCACGGCCAGTCCATTTGCCACATGAGCCCGAAGGCACGTGAATGGGCCTCGGTGTTGTTGCTCAGGACAACCCATGCAGGACTTACTATCGCCCACAAAACCGCGAAAAGCATAGCGCTTCGATGGTTCAGGATCTCCCTGAAGCATCCGATGGCGATGGCAGCAAGAACCTGGCGCCAGTACCAGGCTCGCGTGCGGTCGTTTCGCCCGCTGCGGAACTCCTCCAGCAGATCCCCGGCGAGGGCGTCGTTGCGAAGACCAGGTGTGCAATGTTCCAGCATCCAGGTTGCGAGGGATGGAGGGTCAGCGCTGGGCATACACGTTCTCCTTGAGCACGTTCTCCTTGGGTTTAGGGAGTGCGTGCCAAAGTTTGGAAAGGATCCGGCGGGTTTCGTGAACCTGGCGCAGTCCTGTGCTCGTGACTCGGAAATAACGCTTGGCCTTGCCGCCGCGTTCGGGGGTTGGGTTGCCGAGGCTGGACGAAACCAGGCCCTTGGCCTCCAGGCGTTCAAGTGCCGCGTAGACGCTGCCCACAGATATGCCGCGGCCGCGATACGCTTCAAGCTCGCGGGAGATGGGCACACCGTAGGCTTCTTCTTCGAGGCGGATGACAGCGAGGAGGATCATGAGTTCGAACTCTCCGAGATAGTTCCGGCCTGCCATTAATTCAATAATAGCGAAGAAATACCGGCCGCGCAACTGCGTGGTGCGCGGTCGGGGATGGGCAGTTGACAAATTTCTGACCTTTCGATATTAATTATATCGTTAGTTAATTATGTCGACCCGAAAAACGAAACGCAGTCCCGGACGGCCGGTTACGGGCGTGGACGGCGATGCGCGGGAGCATCTGCTGACTGCAGCCACGGAATTCTTTGCCCGGCAGGGCGTGGCGGCGACCAGCTTCGCCGCGATTGCCAAGCGGGCGGGGCTGACGCCGGCGATGATGCACTACTACTTCAAAGACCGCGACCATCTGCTCGATTGCGTGGTGGAAGAGAAGATCGCGCCCATGATCGCGTCGGTCTGGAGCCCGGTTGACGCCGGCGCCGCTCCCGAGGAGCTGCTGCGCGGCGTGGTGGGGCGCCTGGTGGCGGGAATCGAACGCATGCCATGGATTCCCTCTACCTGGATGCGCGAGGTGCTGAACGAAGGCGGATTGCTGCGCAGCCGGGTGCTGCGCAAGCTGCCGTTCGACAAGGTGCGCGTGGTGACCGAGGCGGTGGCGCGCGCCCAGGCGAAAGGCGAAATCCAGGCAGAGCTCGATCCCGTGTTGATCGTTTTCTCCATGCTCGGCCTGGTGATGATGCATCTGGCTACGGCGCCATTTTTCGCCGAGGTCTTTCATCGCGAGGAGCCGGACCCGCAGGCTATCGGGCGGCACATTACGGCCCTGCTGCGGCATGGCCTGAAACCCTCAGGGAAAACGTTGCGTAACAAGAAATGAGATCGGAGGAAATTGTGCCGATAGTTTTTGGAAAGCATTCTCTCAGCCGGCCGAAAGATATCCCGCAGGGGCTGAAGCCCTGGAATCAATTTGAGGCTGTTGCGACGCGACTGAAGTCGCGCCCTGATACAAAGCCTCTTGGCTGGCGAGGTTTTCAGCGGTTTCTGAAGTCGTGCCCTAATACAGGTCGCATTGCGAGGCGGGCGTTTTCGCATCCTCTAACGCCCATGGCCCTGCTCGGATCGGCTCTTGGCGTGGCCTTGATGCTTGCGGGATGTTCGCATCAGCCCGCAAATACTTATCAGGGCTACATTGAGGGCAAATTTGTCTACGTGGCGTCGCCCCAGAGCGGCAGGCTCGATCATCTTGCGGTCGCGCGCGGAGAGACTGTCGCCGTGAAGCAGCCGCTTTTTGCTTTCGATCGCGAGCCTGAAGCGTCGGCCGTGCACAATGCGCAACGCTTGCTCTTGAGCTCGCAGTCGCGACTGGCCGATCTCGAGACGGGCAAGCGTCCGCCGGAGATTGAGGTGACGCGGGCGGAGCTGATGCAGGCGCTGGCGCAAAAAAAGCAGGCCGACCAGATTCTGGAGAGCGACAAGAAGCAGTACCAGGCCGGCGGCATTGCGCAGACCGATCTGATCACCGCTCAAGAGGCTGCCGACGCGAGTGCGGCGCGGGTACGGGAGCTCGAAGCCGACCTGGCCGTTGATGCGTTGCCGGCGCGCGAGCAGCAGATCAAGGCGCAGCAGAACCAGGTCGCGGCCGATCGCGCTTCGCTTTCCGAAGCAGAGTGGCGGCTCGGGCAAAAAGATATCGACTCGCCGCGCCAGGGATTGGTTTTTGACACGTTGTATCGCGAGGGCGAGTGGGTGGGGGCAGGCAATCCGGTGGTGCAGATTCTGCCGCCGGAGAACATGGAAATCCGTTTCTTTGTGCCGGAAACGATCGTGGGCAAATTGAAGGTGGGCGAAAACGTGCAGATCGAATGCGACGGCTGTTCCGCTGCTGTGCCCGCAGCGATCACGTTTATCTCGCCGCAGTGCGAATACACGCCGCCGGTGATCTACAGCAACGAGAACCGCTCAAAACTGGTTTTTATGATCATTGCCAAACCGCCCGACGAGAAGGCGATGCTGCTGCATCCCGGCCAGCCTGTGGAGGTGACGGTCGAATGACGGCGGTTGCCAACCCGGAATACGCGATCGACGTGCATGGCCTGAACAAGCACTACGGCGAAAAGCACGTGGTGCGCGATGTTTCGCTGCGCGTGCGCCGCGGCGAGATCTTCGGCTTTCTGGGACCGAACGGCAGCGGCAAAACCACCACCATCCGCATGGTGTGCGGACTGCTCAAGCCCGACTCCGGCAGCGGAACTTGCCTGGGCTACGACATTGTGCGCGAACGTGAGGAGATCAAGCGCAGGGTTGGATACATGACGCAGAGATTCTCTTTCTGGGAGGATCTGTCGATTACAGAAAATCTGGATTTTGTGGCGCGCATGTACGAGATCCCGAAGCGCAAGGAGGCCGTGCAACGTTCGCTCGATAACCTCGGCCTGACTGCGCGCGCGCGTCAGCTTGCAGGCGAGTTGTCGGGAGGATGGAAGCAACGCATGGCGCTGGCGGCCTGCATGCTGCATGAGCCTAACCTGCTGCTGCTGGACGAACCCACAGCCGGCGTCGATCCCCGCGCCAGGCGCGACTTCTGGGATGAGCTGCAGAGCCTGGCGGCGAAGGGCATCTCGGTGCTGGTGAGCACGCACTATATGGACGAAGCGGTGCGCTGCCACAAGCTGGCGTATATCGCCTTCGGAAAACTGCTGGCGCAGGGCTCGGCGGCCGAAGTGATTGCCAGCCAGCACCTCACCACGTGGGCCATTCACGGCGATCGCCTCTCCGAATTGCAGGACGATCTGCGCAAGCGGCCGGGCGTGGAACAGACGGTAACGTTCGGCGACGTGCTGCACGTGAGCGGCAGGGACGCGGAGTTGTTGCGGCGCGCGGTAGAAGATGCAGTCCGCACAGGCAAACGCAGGGCCGAGCCGATCGAGACCGATCTCGAAGACATTTTCATCTATCTGATGGGCCAGGCACCGGACAACAGCGGAGGCAAAGCGTGAAGCTGCAGATGGGTTTTTCGAGGTCGCGCTGGTGGAGCATGGTGCTGAAAGAGTTCATTCAGATCAAGCGCGACCGGCTGACCTTTGCCATGATCGTGGGTATCCCGATCATGCAGACAGCGCTGCTTGGCTACGCCATCAACACCAATCCAAGGCATCTCGCTACGGCTATCGTCAGCGCCGACGACACCGACATTACACGCAGCTTCATCGCGGCATTGCAGAACTCGTCGTACTTCAACATCGTCGGCACCCTGCCGAACGAAGCCGCAGGGCACGATGCACTGGCGCAAGGGAAGGTGCTGTTTGTGGTCAACATTCCCGCGGGATTTACGCGGCAGCTTCTGCGCCACGAGCGGCCTTCGCTGCTGATCGAAGCCGACGCAACCAATCCCACGGCCACGGGGAGCGCATTGGCCGCTGTGAACGGCATTGCGCAGTCGGTGATCGACAAGGAGATCACCGGGCCGCTCGCCTCTCTCAGCGGCGGGCCTGCGCCGTTCGACGTGAACATTCACCAGCTCTACAACCCCGACAATATTACGCAGTACTTCGTGGTGCCAGGGTTGACGGGCATGGTGCTGACGCTGACCATGGTGATGATGACCGCGTTGGCCATCACGCGCGAGCGCGAGCGCGGCACCATGGAAAACATGCTGGCCATGCCGGTAACGGCGCTGGAAGTGATGGCCGGAAAACTGCTTCCTTACATCGGCATCGGCCTGATTCAGGCGTCGATCATTCTGCTGGCCGCGCGCTACGTGTTTCAGGTGCCCTTCTTTGGGAGCGTGGCCGCGATCTATCTTTCGGCGCTGCTGTTTATCGCGGTCACTCTCACCGTGGGCATCACTTTTTCGTCGCTGGCGCAGAACCAGCTGCAAGCCATTCAACTGGCCATCTTTTACTTTCTTCCCAACATGCTGCTCTCCGGATTCATGTTTCCGTTCGATGGCATGCCGAAGTGGGCGCAATTCATCGGAAATCTGCTGCCGCTCACCTATTTCAACCGGCTCATCCGCGGCATTTTTCTCAAGGGCAACGGCTTTACCGATTCGTGGCCCAGCATTTGGCCACTGCTGGTGATTGCCGTAGTGATGATGTTCGTGGCGGCAGCTACGTATCGCAGGACATTGGATTGATGGAGGGGGACTGAGAGGCGAAGGTATGGGTTTGCCGAAAAATTCGAATTGGACGAACAGAAGTTTTCAGGGGCTAAAGCCCTCGATTTTTTGTGGTTTTTTCGGCACGACTGAAGTCGTGCCCTTTCACGGCGCCATTTCTGCGACCCGTTCAAAAGCGGTGATCGTAGCGATCGCACTGTGTTTCGTTGCGGGTTGCAACGTTGGTCCGAAGTACAATCCGCCGACGGCGCCGGCGGTGACTGCCTATACGCCGCAGCCGCAGCCGGCCGAAACGGCAACGAGCGCTGAACCGGCCGGCATGGCGCAACATCTCGATAGCTCGGCCGCGATTCCCGCGCAATGGTGGACGCTGTTCCACTCGCCTGAGCTCAACGGCATGATGGAGCAGGCGCTGGCCAACAGCCCGACTCTGGCGCAGGCAGCGGCGCGCCTGAAAGAAGCGCGGGAGGAGTTGAACGCGCGCACCGGGGCGACAAAATATCCGACCGTCACAGGCAACGCCACCGTCGAGGGAGAGCAGCCGAATCTTGCCTCGTACGGCATTCCGTTTCCCAATCCCTCGCCTTTCGCGCTGCTCAACGGATCGGTCGCGGTGTCCTATGCTCTCGACATTTTCGGAGCGAACCGGCGCGCGATTGAGGGCCTCGCGGCCGAGCGCGATTACGAGAACTGGCAGCTTGAAGGGGCGCGGCTGATGCTGGCCGGCAACGTGGTCTCCGCTGCCATACGCCAGGCCGAGCTGCGCAGGGAAATCGAGCTAACCAGGCAGTTGTTGGCTGTGGAGCAGCGCGAATGGTCGATCACAGTGGAGCGGAATCGCGCCGGCGGGACTCCCGATGCGGATGTGGAGAGCCGGAAAACCACGATCGCCCAAACGCAAGCCACGATTCCTCCGCTGGAAGCGCAGTTGGATACAGTGAATCACCAGCTTGCGGTGCTGATGGGCAAATCTCCGGCCGAGACGCAGATTCCGGACCTTTCGCTCGACGCACTGCAGCTTCCGCAGGAGCTGCCTTTGAGCCTTCCCTCCGCGCTGGTGCGGCAGCGCCCCGATATTCGGGCCTCTGAGGCTCTGTTGCATCAGGCCAGCGCCAACGTCGGCGTGGCCACGGCCAATCTTTATCCACAAATTGTGTTGTCGGGGAGCGGCGGCGGCAGCGGCACAAGTTTCGTGGCGGGCGGCGACGTGTGGAATGTGGCCGCGTCGCTCACGCAACCTATTTATAACGGAGGAGCGCTGCACGCGGAGAAACGCAAGGCCGAGGCAGCCTACCAGGAAGCGAACAGCGTCTACCGGCAGACCGTGCTCGAGGCGTTCGGACAGGTGGCCGACACGCTCACTGCCATTGACCACGATGCCCAGACCCTGCACGCGCGCAGCGATGCCGCAGCTGATGCGGATGCGAGTTATCAGATTGCTTTAGGGCGTTATCAGGCGGGAGGGATCGGCGAGTTGGTTTTGCTGGAGGCCGAGCGACAGTGGCTGCAAAGCGAGCTTGACCGCACGGGCGCCACGGCGGCGCGCTATGCCGATTCGGCAACGCTCTTTCAGGCGCTGGGTGGTGGGTGGTGGAACACGAAATCAGCTTCTAGCCCCTAGCTTTTAGCTGCTAGCTCCGCCTGGTGTTTCAAGGCGCGACTGAGCTTCTTTCAGGCCCTCTTCGATTTCTGCGAGCCATGCGACGTCCTCGCCGCGCGCAGTGCGCACCTCGCGGATGAGGCGGAGGTTGCGGGCGGTGGTTTCCGGCTCGAACGCTTCGCGCACAACAGCCAGGGCCGCGCCACAATAATCCTGCGCTTCGCTCACATTGCGGGCGAGCACGGCCAACTCCAGCAGAGTGGCCTGATCCCAGTAATCGCCATTAGACTTGGCACGCAGCAGCGCCGCGTAGCGCACCACGGGCAGCATGTCGGCCTGGACCGGATCGGGTTTCTCCTGCAGCTCCATCAGCGTTACGGCATTGATGCCGGGATACGGGTCGCGCCAGTCGGCTTCGAAACCGGCGCGATAGGCCTCGATGGCGCGTTTGAGGTAGCCTCGCGCTTCCATCGTGCGTCCGGCTTTAAGGGCGTTCTCCCAGCGATCCTTGTAGACGCGGCCCAGCAATCCGTTGGTCTCGCTGCTCTGACCGAATTTCTCAATGGTCTGCTTGAGAACTTGCTCGGCCTCATCCGATTTTCCCAGCCGGTTGAGAGCGAAGGCGAGCTGCTCCTGCACCATGCGAGTGTTTTGCAAGGTGCGCGTCATGCGAGCGTAAAGGTCCACCATCTCCTGGTAGGCTTTGACGGCGCGAAACGAAAGAAACAGGTCCACCACGATGCCGGCTTCGACATTGAGCAGGTTGGGGAACTCCGCGGCAATGCTGCGCACCGCATCCGCTCCCGCCTTGCGCGCCACGGCCAGCCGCTGCTTCGCTTCGCGCGAGTAGGTCACCCGGTCGCGGAAGAGGTCCGTCTTCTCGTGGTCGACCTCGATCCGTGGCATGTCCTGAATGAGCGTGAAAAGCGGGCTGTCGTCGTGCGGTTCCTGGTTGGCAGCCTGCAAGCGCTGCATGATGTTTTGCTTGTCGCCTTCGGGGTTGGCCGGATTGCCTGACGCGTCCAGACGATAGGGAAGGCCGCGCAACAGGGCGATGTCGAATGGCAGAGAGGTGCCCTCAGCGAACAGAATCACCGTACTCGACGGCCGGACGGCATGGCGAATGCCGAGTTCGTAATAGACATTGGGGTTGGCGCCGGTGACGTCGGCCACCGCGAACTCGCACAACATCAACCGCTCATACATTGGCTTGTGGATGGTGCCGCCGACCTGCTCTTCATCGGCGCGGATGGGTTCAAGCCCCGCCGCGGTCACGGCCGGCGCAATGATCTGCTGGTAGACAGTATCGAAATCAATCAGCTTGCCGGTGCCATCCTGCTTGCGCCCAAAGGGCATGAGCACGAAGCAGAGAGGCTTCATTGCGTTGGCGGTTGCATGCACCAGAAGATTGTAAATCCGGCGTGCGTTCGGTCTGGCATCCCACGCTGGCAGTCCCACCCATTTCACGGCCGGACTCAAGAAAAGGATGGGGGCAACGATGATGTGCGGGCCAGGAGCGGCGTAGGGTCGACGGGGGAGGCTGCGGAAAAGGCCGAATGAAAAACTATTGGGCAGAGGGTGGATCGGCAGGGGCTGAAGCCCGACTTCGTTTGCCGACCTTATCGACGCGGCTAAGGCCGCGCCCTGACACAAAACTCCTTGCCCAGCTAGTTTCTGCAGCCTATAGAGAGCGGTTAGCACCAAACCGTCCATCTTCGCCTTTTATTCCCCTATCACAGTCCGGACGCCCTGTCCAGTGGGGGAATCTAAGCAGTAAACCCTATATCTTGTGGTGTTAGAAAATTTTCTGCCCATTAGTCGGCTTTCCTGAGTAAAGCCCAGATTTTCGACAGTTTCCACCGATTTTTCACTTTGCATCGGCAGAGAACCGGGGTACTATCGTCAGGAGTTGGAAATTTTTGGAATTAATTGGCACTTTTTGGGGAATCTCAAACGAACCTTCCCATCGTAGCCAAGCAGCGAGTTTTCCAAGGCAGTTGCATTTCCACAGAGAGTGTACTCCGTTTGGGGTCCGGGTTATGGGATTTCGGATGCAAAAGCGGCTGGGGAACCAGCCTGGCTAACCCGGGCGGGACGGACGGCAGTGAGGCAGGCAGATGTTTCGTGGCAACCATCCAGCGAAAGTCGAGGAGAGCGGGCGGCTCAAGCTGCCGGTTCCCTTCAAGCAGTTGCTGGACGCCGCGAACATTACCGACCTCTATGTGACGACCGCGGACGGCGAGCGCGCGCAGATTTGGCCCCTCGACGAGTGGAAGAAGAACGAGTTGCGACTGAAGAAACACAGTGTCGGGAACAAGGCAGTGAAGAATTACCTCGATATGACGGGCTATCACGGCCAGGAAGTGAAGATGGACGCCCAGGGGCGATTTGTGCTGGGGCAGATTCTGCGCTTGAGGACGAAGCTGGAGGGCGAACTGGCGGTGATGGGCAGGATCACGCATCTCGAGGTGGTGAACAAGGCGCTGTTTGAACAGTCTCTGCCGGCCAGGGTTCCCACGGAAGACGATTTGAACGCGGTGGATGCAATTCTCTCCGCGGAGAGCGACGATTAAGCCCCTCAGGGGGGCCGCATGACGCAGCACAAAGCACGCCATGTGCCGGTTCTTTTTCAGGATGCGTTGGATTTCCTCTGCGTGAGGCCCGCTGGGACCTACGTGGACTGCACGCTGGGCCTGGCAGGACATGCCGAAGGAATTATGAGGCAACTGGGGCCCGGCGGACGGCTGATTGGTTTCGATCGCGACCCCGAGGTGCTGGAGTTAGCAACGGCGCGGCTCGTAAAGGTTGCGGAAGAAATGGGCAGTCAGGCGCCGCAGCTCACATTGGTTGGCGAGGCCTTCAGCCGGATCGGTAAGCACGTGGAACCGGCTTCGGTGGATGGTTTGCTGGCTGACTTCGGCGTAAGCAGTTTGCACTTCGACGAAGCGCGCAGAGGATTTAGTTTTCAGGCGGACGGGCCCTTGGACATGCGTATGGATACGCGCCGCGGGCCTACCGCCGAACAGGTGGTGAATGAGATGGATGAGCGCGAGCTCGCAAATCTCATTTACGAATACGGTGAGGAAAGGAGGTCGCGGACAGTCGCCAGAGCAATTGTGCGGGGTCGGCCGATTGCTACTACCGGGGAACTTGCACGGATCGTAGCATCGGCTGTCCCGCGCATGAAACACATTCACGGAGCTACAAAAACTTTTCAAGCGCTGCGCATCTATATTAACCACGAATTGGACGAAATCCGGGCATTATTTGAGGCCGCACCGAAGTTGCTTAAGCCCTCCGCACGGCTCGTCGTTATCAGCTTTCATTCTCTTGAAGATCGCATTGCGAAAGACAGCATCCGGGAAGGCGCGCAGCAGGGAATCTGGAAGGTTTTAACCAGAAAGCCCGTGACTGCCAGTGAAGAAGAAACGGATTTGAACCCGCGTTCGCGCAGCGCAAAACTGCGAGCAGCGGAAAGGCAATAGAAAGTTTGGCAAGGAGAGAAACTCAGATGGCGGCAATTGCAACAACCTATTTCGAGTCGGGCCGCGGTTGGGGAGCTCGGATCGCCGAGCGCAACGCCGAGTTGATGGCGCAGCAGGCGCAGCGCCGCCGCCGCGTGCGCACGCCGGAGTTCCACTTCGCCATGCACTTTGACAACTCGCGGCTGGTGAAGGCCAGCGACCCGGTGCGGGTGCGCGAGATGCGCGTGTTTTCGGCCGCCGTCACCGTGCTGTTTTCGCTCATCATGATTTACGGGTTGCAGCACTTCTCCGCCATCGAGAGCAGCTATCGCGTGGAGACCGAAAAGCAAACCCTCGACCAGTTGCGCGAGGAGAACCGCCAGCTTCACCTGAGCGAAGCGGAGCTGACGCAGCCGGGCCGCATCGACCAGATGGCGCGCCAACTTGGGCTCGATGTGCCGCAGCCGGGACAGGTGGTATATCCCAGCGCCCGTGTTGATTCCGGCGCTCCGGCGCTGGCTCAGATCGCGCCTCCTGCGCCTGCGGCGCGGTGAGAAACAGCTTCTAGCTCCTAGCTTCGAGCTTTGCCGTGCGGGGTGAAAGCTTGCAGGCGCAGATAACAGTTCTAAGGAAACCAAGCGGAGCGGATTCGGCAGGATGAAGCCAGGAGCTAGAGGCTAGGAGCTAGTAGCTGACATGCCGGCAACTGTTCAATCCATTCGCGGCCGCGTTCCCACCACAAGGGCTTTGCCTCTTAATCGATCACGCTTCTGGATTGTCTGCTTGTTCTTTTTGCTGTGGGCCACAGCCATTGCGGGGCGCTTGTTCTGGCTGCAGATCGTGCGCCACCGGGAATTTGTGGAGCGCGCCCAAAAGCAACAGCAGCGCACCTTTGAAGTAGCTCCGCGACGCGGCGTTCTCTACGACCGCAACCTGCGCGAGCTGGCCATGACCGTGCTGGCCGACTCCATCTACGCCGATCCTACGGAGATTGCCGACAAGCCGGCCGCCGCGCGCACGCTGGCCGCGTTGGTGCACACCGATCCCGAAGATGCGTTGACCACGGTGGACCAGATTACCGCGCGCCTGAACGCAGGGCACAACTTTGCCTGGATCGCGCGCCGCGTGACGCCGCAGGTTGCGGCCACGGTGAAGGCCCTTAATATGAAGGGCGTCTATTTTCAAAAGGAGTTCCAGCGTTTTTATCCCGACAGCGAAATCGCCGCGCAGGTGCTGGGCTACGTGGGCGTCGACGACAACGGGCTGGGCGGCCTGGAAGAAAAATTCGACGGCGATCTGCATGGGCGTCCGGGGCTGATGTACACGGCCATGGATGCGCGGCGCAAGGTACTTGGTTCCACCGAGCGCGAGCCCGAACCCGGCCGCAACCTGGTGCTCACCATCGACGAGAACATCCAGTTCATGGCCGAGCGCGCTCTCGACCGCGCGATGGAGAAGACGCAGGCGCTCAACGGCACGGTGGTGGTCGAGGACGTGCACACGGGCCAGATTCTGGCGCTGGCCATTCGCCCCACGTTCAATCCCAACCAGTTTCGCCATACCACGCCCATCCTGTTGCGCGACCATGCGGTGAGCGACGTGTATGAGCCGGGCTCGACCTTCAAGCTGGTGACGTATGCGGCGGCGATGGACGCAAATGTGGCCACGCCCGACGACATGATCGATTGCCAGGGCGGCCAGATTACGCTCTTCGGCAGCGTGATTCACGACGACAGGTCCGATCGCGGCCTCGGCACGGTAACGGTGGCCACGGCTTTGGCCCGCTCGAGCGATGTGGGCGTGATCAAGCTGGCGCTGAAGCTGGGCCCCGACCGCCTCTACAACTACATTCGCGCATTCGGCTTTGGCCAGCGGTCCGGAATTGAGCTGCCCGGAGAAACGCGCGGCCTGCTGCGGCCGGTGAACAGGTGGCAGCCCGCTTCCATCGGGTACGTCGCCATCGGTCAGGAAGAAGCTGTCACGCCCATTCAATTGGTTTCGATGGTCTCGACGATTGCGAATGGCGGCGTATACCTGCCGCCGCACGTGCTGATGCCGGAGCCATCGGATTCCGCAGCGTCGCAGCAAAAGCCTGCGCCGCCCCAGGTGGCATCTCCTGAAGTAACTCAGCCGCAATTGCCGCAGCTCGCGGCTTCGCCCGTCATGCCCGGCGAGGAGCTACCCGATCCGCTGCCTTCTGGCGCACGCCGCGTGATTTCTACGATGGCCGCGGCCGAGATGCGCAAGATGATGGAAGGAGTGGTGCTGTTCGGCACCGGCAAATCCTCTCAGCTCAATGGCTATTCGTCTGGCGGCAAAACGGGGACCGCGCAAAAGATCGATCCTGCGACGCACAGGTATAACGGGTCGCTGCACATTGCGTCGTTCGCGGGCTTTGCGCCGGTCAACAATCCCGTCATCGCCGTCTCAATTATTCTCGATTCACCCAAGGGCGCATACTACGGAGCCGAAGTCTCCGCACCGGTTTTCGCTGAAGTGGCGCAGCAGGTTCTGGAATATCTCGGCGTGCCGCACGACATCGATCTGCGACCCATGACCACCGCGTCGAAAAAAGAGCCTCCGGTTAAGGAAGACGATGCCGCGGCGCAGGGCGAAAACATTGAGGCTCTTTACGAAGCCGCCAACGATTTGCCCAGCGACGACCCGCTGCGGGCTGCGCCGGTTGCGCAGACCGCGGCAAATCCGCAACCCGCGCCGGCGGCCGTGCAGACTGCAAGTTCGCCGGCGAGCCACAATTCCGGGACGCCGGCCGGCGGCTCCCCCTCCCTGCCCGCGCAAGCCCCTGCGCAACCTGCTTCACGGCCGGCTTCGAATACAGTGGTCGTAGCCGATGCCGCGCCACTGCGCGTGCCCTCGCTTCTGGGCCTTTCGGTGCGCCAGGTGATTGAGGAGGCGGGCAGTGCCGGCCTTGAAGTGGAGATCGCCGGCAGCGGGACCGCGCGTGAACAGGCGCCCGCTCCCGGAGCTATGGTTACGCCCGGCACCAAAATCGTCGTCCGCTGCGCGCGGTAGATGCGTTAAGCTCGCAGCGTGGCGAATTTTTCCTGGCATCGATTCGAAAACGGCGGCACGCTGGGCCGCGCGGGCTCGGAACAAGGCACAATGGTGCGCGACGAGGAGTATTCCCTCGGCGCGCGCATTTCGCTGGAGCGCGACTGCCGAGTTGCACCCTTCGCCATCACCTGCGGCATCTATGGCTGGATGTTGCACACGCGCTTCTTTAGCTCTCAGTTCGAAGCCGAGACGCAGTACGAAGCCATGAAGAGTGCTCTTGCCATGCTGCTTGAGGTGGCTGAGAAAACTGCGGAGATCGATGGCGGACGACAGGTTCTGATGGCAGGCGTGAGCAAGTTTGTCGAGGTGTTTCCGTGATTCTATGCCTGCGCCGCGTCTCTCCCGGTTGCCGAAGCGACCGGGACTAGCACGACACCAATGACTGTGAACAACGAACTGTGAACTAGCCGCACTACAATCAAACCCAAGATGATCTGGAACGAACTCATTGCGGAAATCACCGCGGCTGGTTTCGCGGGCAGCTCCAATGCACCCATTACCGGAATTGAATACGATTCGCGGCGGGTGCGTCCCGGCGCTGTTTTTGTCGCTATGAAAGGCGGATCGACCGACGGCAATCGCTTCGTTGAGAAGGCCCTCGCCGCGGGTGCGCTCGGCATTGTCACGGACTCCGCGCAGGCGTTCGACCACCTCACCGTGTATCAGCCCGGCCTGCCCATCCTGCACGTCGAGCACGGGCGCCGCGCGCTTGCCGAGGCTTCGGCTGCGTTTTTCGGCCATCCCGAGCGCGCGCTTGCCTCGACCGGCATCACAGGGACCAACGGCAAAACTACCACCGCATACCTGATCGAAGCTTTGCTTAACGCTGCTGCCCGCAGCACTGTGCTCATCGGGACGATTGAATATCACGTCGCCGGCGAAGTGCGGCCTTCGATCCACACTACGCCGGAGTCTCGGGATATTTTCGAACTGATGGCCGAGGGCGTGAGACACGGCGCCACCGAGCTCGTGACCGAAGTCTCGAGCCACGCGCTCGACCAGGGGCGCATGATCGGCATCCCCTTCGACGTGGCCGTGTTCACCAATCTGACGCGCGACCATCTCGATTACCACCACACCATGGAGAATTATTTTGCCGCAAAGCGCCTGCTCTTCGACGGCACGGTGTACCCGGCGCCGCGAGTCGCGGTCTTGAACGCGCACGATCCATACTCGGAGGAGCTTGCCGAGGTGGCGCGCAAAGCCGGCGCAGAAATCCGGACGTACGGAATTGGTATGGGCGATTGGCGTGCCGCGAGCTACCGGCTCACGCCTTCCGGCGCCACCATCGAGCTCGAGACGCCTGCCGGATCGGCCTGCCTGAGCTCGCGTCTCGCCGGCGAAGTGAACATACTCAATTTGCTTGCAGCATTCACCTCCGCAGCCGCGCGCGGCATCGCGTTTTCGCATCTCGCCACGGCCGTTCCCATGCTCCGGCCCGTTCCCGGCCGCTTCCAGCCCGTCGATGGCGGGCAGCCCTTCACCGTCATCGTGGACTACGCGCACACTGACGACGCGCTACGCAATCTGACGCCGCTAGCGCGGCAGATGACCGCTGCGGCCGGCGCGCGCGTGATCACGCTCTTCGGCTGCGGCGGCGATCGAGACCGCACGAAACGGCCAAAGATGGGCCAGGCCGCGGGCGAGGGCAGCGATTTCGTAGTTGCCACCAGCGACAATCCACGCTCCGAGGATCCGGCGGCCATTCTGGCCGAGGTAGAACCCGGATTGCAGTCCACCGGCATCCAATACATTGTGGAAGTGGATCGCGCGGCCGCCATTCGCCTCGCGCTCCAGGCTGCGCAACCGGGCGATGTCGTTCTTCTTGCAGGCAAGGGTCACGAGAAGGAACAGATCCTAGCCGACCGCACCGTGCCCTTCGACGACGCCGAGGTTGCGCTTTCCATTCTGCGCGATTTGGGCTATGGTGGAGGGCAATGAATCTGACATTCGCAGAAGCGGCGATGGGTGCCGGAGCGGTGCTCGAGGCGCCGACGAGCGTCGCGAATGCGGGTGCGCTGATCGCGACCGGCTATTCCATCGATTCGCGCACCGTGGCGCCAGGTGAAGTCTTCTTTGCGGTGCGCGGCGAGCGATTTGACGGTCATGACTTTGTGACCGCCGCGTTCGAGCGCGGAGCCGTGGCCGCCGTGGTGTCGCGCGCGCGCGCCGCTTCCCTGCCCGATGCCGCGCTTGCCCACCCGCTTCTCATCGCCGAAGACCCGCTTCTCGCACTGCAATCGCTGGCTGTGCATGTTCGCCGCCAGTGGGGCCGTCTCGTGGTCGCTATTACTGGCTCGGCGGGAAAAACCACCACCAAGGAAGCCGTGGCCGCGGCGCTGTCGCCAAAGTTCAACGTGCTCAAATCCCAGGGCAACCTGAACAACGGTTTCGGCCTGCCCCTGCAACTGCTGCGCCTCACGCCGGAACACGAAATCGCGGTCGTCGAGATGGGCATGAATCACTCAGGCGAAATTGCCGCCCTGGCGCGCATCGCCACGCCTGACTGGGGCGTAATAACCAACGTGGGCACGGCGCACATTGAGAACTTTAAAGAAGGCCAGGCTGGCATTGCCCGCGCCAAATTCGAACTGATTGAAGCACTGCCCGCAAACGGCGTTGCCTTCCTGAATTGCGACGATGCTTACGCCGCGCAATTTGGCCGCGATTTTCACGGCCGCGTGGTGTATTTCGGCAGCGGCCCTTGCGCGGACCCGCAGATTCTTTCTGTCGACGAAGACCTCAAAGGCCTGCATGTGCGCTATCGTGCACAAGAGCAACAGGGCGACTTCACGCTATACATGCTGGGCGCACACAATGCATCGAATGCCCTGGCCGGTCTCGCGGTGGCGCTAGAAGCGGGCGTCGCTCTCGATGCCGCGGTGAAGGCGATCGCGTCTCTCACGGCGGGCGACAAACGCGGCCAGGTAATCGTGATCGGCGGCGCGACCATTCTCAACGACAGCTACAACTCGAATCCCGAAGCACTGCGCTCCATGATTCACACCCTGGCGGCGCGGCCGGGGGCGGGGCGCCGCATTCTTGTGGCCGGCGAAATGCTGGAGATGGGCGAGCAAGGCCCCGCACTGCACATCGCCTGTGGACGCGCTGCCGCCGACGCTGGTCTCGATCTGGTCGTCGCCGTGCAAGGCAATGCGGAACATCTGGCAACTGCGGCCTGCGCCGGTGGCGTGCCGGCGGTTTTTCTCCGCGATGCCGAAACTGCCGGTGAATGGCTCGCGCAAAATTTGCGCGCGGGCGATGTGGTGCTGGTGAAAGGCTCACGCGGCGTGCATCTGGAGCGCGCTATTGAGGCCGTGCAGAACCGATTCGCGCCGCCTGAGGTCCGATGACAATTCGCAAGTTTGCTTGTAGCTTCACTCTGCTTTTCTCGCTCGCATACACTGTCCGCGTCGCGGCGCAGCTCCCCGCCGAGTGGACCGCGCCCTTTCCGCCCTTCCGCATCGCAGGCAATCTTTACTACGTGGGCAGCGGCGACCTGGCCTCGTACCTCATCGCCACGCCCAAAGGTCTCATCCTTATCAATGGCAACCTCACGTCGTCTCCGGCGCTCATCCGCAAGAGCGTTGAGTCGCTGGGCTTCCGTTTCAGCGACATCAAAATCCTGCTGATCAGCCACGCGCATTTCGATCATTGTGCGGGCAGCGCGGAGATTATCCGGGAGACCGGCGCGAAGTATGAGGTGATGGACGCCGATGTGCCGGTGGTGGAATCTGGCGGCGAGAGCGACTTCGCGTACGGCGCGAAGAAAGACATGTGGTTTCCTCCGGCGCATGTGGAGCGCGTGCTTCACGATGGCGACACGGTCCAGTTGGGCGGTACGGTGATCACTGCGCACCTGACGGCCGGGCACACGCGCGGCACAACGACCTGGACGATGGACGAGAGCGAAGGCGGACGCCTGCTGCACGTGGCGATCGTGGGCAGCCCCAATGTAAATCCTGGATACAAGCTGGTGGGCAACACTGTCTATCCGCAGATCGCTGCCGACTATAAGCATCAATTCGCCGTTTTGCGCGCGCTGCCCTGCGACATCTTTCTCGGCGCGCACGGTTCCTATTTCGGGTTGAAGGAAAAATACGCGCGCTTCAAAAGCGACGATCGCAATGCTTTCATCGATCCCGCTGGATACAAGGCCTACGTGGCCGAGCGCGAGCAGGCCTTCGAGACAGAGTTGCAACGGCAGCGGACGGCAAAACACTAAATCAAAATTCAACCCACTTTGCCAGAACGGCCACCGCGTGGGCGAAACTTACTCCTACCAGCAGAAAGGCTTTGCTGCGCGACAGCTCTCCGGAGACAAGTTTGACTGCATTTTTGGGCAGGGCGAAAGTCTGGGCGAGAAATGCGATCAACGCTTCATTGGCGCGGCCTTCGCGCGGCGGCGCTTGTACGGCGATTTTAAGCTGCGCCGTTGCGCCCTGGCCGTAGATGCCGATGATGGCAGTCTTTTTTGCACCGGGCTGGGCGCGCACGGCGAGGGTGACTCCGGCTTGAGCGGCGCGCAGCATCACTCCAACTCCGATGCTAGCGAGGGGAGCGGCGGTGTGCGTTTGCCGAACAGCGCCGTACCAATGCGGATGCGCGTCGCGCCTTCGGCAATAGCCAGCCGAAAATCGCCGCTCATGCCCATGGAAAGCACATCGAGATGCAGATTTGGATGCGCCGCGGCCCAGCGGTCGCGCCACTCGCGCAGACTGCGGAAACAGGCGCGGGTCACGTCATCGGGCGCGCCCCAGGGCGCGATCGTCATCAGGCCGCGCGGGTTCAGGTTCAAGAAATCCGGCAAGCGCTCGATTAATTGCGCGGCCTCGACCGATTCCGGCACCAAGCCTGTTTTCGTGGCTTCGGGGCTGAGCTTTACTTCGATCAGCACCGGCAGCCGTTTGCCATAGCGGCCAGCGGCCTCGTCCAGGCGCTCGGCCACGCGCACCGAGTCGAGAGAATCGATGCCGTCAAAAAGCTCCGCCGCACGCGCCGCCTTGTTCGATTGCAGATGGCCGATGAGGTTGAAGCGCAGCGGCCCTGCTGCTGATCCCTTCCAAAGGTCTGCTGCATGCAATACCTTGGCGCCGAATTCCTGCACGCGGTTTTCGCCAAAGAGCGTGAGCCCCAGCGCCGCGGCTTCGGCGACGGTCTCGGCGGGGAAGGTTTTCGAGACAGCCATCAGTTCGACTTCGCCGCGCGTGCGTCCCGCGGCGCGGCACGCGGCCGAGATGGCGTCTTCCAGCCGTTCGAGATTTTCCTGAAGCGCCGTCACTTGCTCCTCAAACCTGGGAATCCTGCATATTCAAAACGAACTCATAACTCCGTCCGTATTTCGCGCATCTAACCATCTGATGCGGACCATTGTCCTTCTCACCATTTCCAACATTTTCATGACCATTGCCTGGTATGGACACCTCAAGTTCCGCCAGGATGCGCTCTGGAAGGTGATTCTCGTCAGCTGGTCGATCGCCTTCTTCGAATACTGCTTCCAGGTTCCGGCCAACCGCCTCGGGGCTGCCCGGTTCAGTCCTGTCCAGCTTAAAGTGATCCAGGAAGTGATCACGCTGGTGGTCTTCGCCGTCTTCGTCACATACTACTTCGGCGAGCATCTGCGCTGGAACCATGCTGCAGCGGCGGGGTGCCTGGTGGCTGCGGTGTTCTTCGCGTTCCACACATTTTGATCGAATTCTATGGTCTCCCACCCTTTCGCAAGAGACGCGAAAGGATGGGGCACGGTGCATTTGCCTTGCCCAACGCGGCGGCTCACTCAGCGCCCGCGCTCTTCCAGATATTTCTCTACTTCGAGCGCGGCCATGCAGCCGGAACCGGCCGCAGTAATGGCCTGACGGTAGCGACGGTCTTGCACGTCGCCGCAGGCAAACACGCCCGGCACGATGGCTCCGTCGCGCGTGGTGAAGACATTGTTCGTGGTCTTGATGTAGCCCTCGTCGTCGAGATCGATCTCGCCAGCAAGCATTTTCGTATTCGGCACGTGCCCGATGCCGAGAAAGAGGGCGCTGACCGGCAACACACTGCGCTCGCCGGTGCGCACATCGCGCAGCACCAGACCGTTCACTTCCTTTTCGTCCACACCCAGTACTTCTTCGACCACCGTGTTGCTGCGGAATTCGATCTTGGGATGCGCCATGGCGCGCTCCAGCATGATTTTGGAAGCGCGGAAGGATTCGCGGCGGTGGAGCAGCGTGACCTTTGAGACGAACCGGCTAAGAAAAATCGACTCCTCCATTGCGGAATCGCCTCCGCCCACCACGGCGACTCCTTTGTCGCGGAAAAAAAAGCCGTCGCATGTGGCGCAGCTCGACACGCCGTGGCCGATCAGCGCCTGTTCGCTGGGAAGGCCCAGCCAGCGCGCGCTGGCGCCGGAGGCCACGATCAGCGTGCGCGTATGAATTTCACCCATCGAGGTCTCGAGGCGGATAGGATGCGCGCCGGCATGGACATGGCTCACCTGGGCGTGCTCGTATGTAGCGCCGAAGCGCGCCGCCTGCTTCTTCATGTTCTCGATCAGCTCCGGCCCCTGGATGCCGTCTGGCCAGCCGGGAAAGTTCTCGACCATGGTGGTAATCGAGAGCTGGCCGCCGGGCTCGTGGCCCTCCAGAACCAGCGGTTTCATCCCGGCGCGCGCGGTGTAAAGCGCGGCCGTCATTCCGGCGCAGCCGGAGCCTACGATCACGGTATCGCGAATTTCGGTCATGGGTTATCCCGTGTTGATTTTAGCTGGAAGGGCCCTGTGCCGGCCCTCCCCGTCCTCCATAAGATGAGCGAGAGGACTCATTGGACTCTGGTGCAGGTCGGCGAGGCCACGCAGCGGCCACAATTCCTCAGGCCGCACTTCTTAGAAACTTCCAAGGATCGCCAAATCCATTTGGACCTTCCAATGCCCCTTGGAACTCCGTCTGGGGGACTCCGTGCCCATCACTGTTCCTGCGGGCGCGCGCAGCGCTTCGCCCCATCGCCGCGTGCTCGGCCGCCTCCCGCGTTGCTTTGTCGCTTTCTGCGTTCTTCTTGCGCCCGGTACCTTGCTTGCGGGCGGGCCCAGGTACATTGCCGGAACCACCTACTTCAACCCCGCGGTTCTGGGCCAGCCGGTGCACTGGGCCGGCGGCCAGGTGAATTACTACGTAGACCAGGGCCCGCTCTCGAGCACGGTGACGAACGCGCAGGCCACCGCGATGGTGGACGCCGCCGCAGCCTTGTGGAGCGCGGTGCCCACGGCGGGCGTCACCCTCACCGACATGGGCCCGCTGAACGAGGACGTGAACGGGGCCAACATTCAAGTGAACTCGTCGGGGCAGATTATTGCGCCCGCCGACATTACGCCTGCGGCCACCAACTATCCCGTTGCCGTGATCTACGACGCCGACGGCTCGGTGATCAACGCGATTTTCGGCGACACCACGAGCCAGCCCGACGCCTGCCAGAACAGCGGCGTCTACGTGTGGCTCGACAACTTCAACACCAACGCGACTTTCGCTCACGGCGTCATCATTTTGAACGGCCTCTGCGCCACGAACGCCAACATGATGGAGATGACGAGCTTCGAGTTGGAGCGCGCCTTCGGGCGCATCCTCGGGCTCGACGACGCACAGGTGAATCCCCAGGCGCTGACGGACGACGAAAACGGGGGCACGCTGGGCTGGCCGGTGATGCAACCCATGAGCGGCGCGTGTGGTGCGAGCGGCGGCGCGTGCATTCCCAACCCCACGGTGCTGCGTTCGGACGACATCGCTGCGCTTAACCGTCTCTATCCGATTACCGCGGCCAACCTCGCCAGTTTTCCCGGCAAGCAGTTGACTGCACCCAACACCATCTCGATTCACGGCACGGTCAGCTTCCGCACCGGCTACGGCATGCAGGGCGTGAACGTGGTGGCGCGCCCGCTCGACGCCAACGGCAATCCGCTTTACCGGTACACGGTCAGCGCCGTTACGGGCGCGCTCTTTAACGGCAATCACGGCAATCCTGTCACGGGCTGGGACGACGCGAACGGCAACCTGCTGACCAACTGGGGATCGAGCGATCCCTCACTCGAGGGATTCTTCGACTTGAGCGGCATTCCCCTGCCGCCCGGCGTGTCCACGGCCAGCTACCAGGTCAGCTTCGAGGTCATCAATCCGCTCTACATTCTGGAAAACTCTGTGGGCCCGTACAGCCTGGGGCAAGTCGAGCCCTCGGGCACGCTCAATGCAATCTCGCTGACAAATCTTTCCGCGGGCGGCACGCAAACCGTCAACGTGACTTCAGCTAACTCCGCCGTGGGCGGATATTCCGACGCCATTGGAACCGAAGCGCAACCGCGTGCGATGCCGGGAGGCGGCCTGTGGTGCGGGCGCTTGAGCCAGGTGGGCCAGACAGACTGGTTCAACTTTCCCGTGCGCGGCAATCGCATTTTCACCGTGGTAACGCAGGCGCTGGATGAAACCGGTGCGCCGACGGAGTCGAAGGCGTTGCCCTCGATCGGCGTGTGGGACGCGTTCAAGCCCGTGGGCACAGCAGCGGTGGGCGCGGCGCCCGGCCTGAACGGCGACGCCACGGGCGAGACCTGGCTGCGCGTGGCGACAAACGGCGACGACATGGTGCGCATCGGCATCGTCGACCTGCGCGGCGATGGCCGGCCCGACTACGCCTACTGCGGATGGGTGCTCTACGCCGACACGGTTTCGCCCACGCGTCTGCCCGCATCGGGCGGATCGATCACGATCGAGGGCATGGGCTTTCGCCTGGCCGATACCGTGACGGTGGGCGGGCAGGCGACCACTGTGACCAGCATCTCGCCCAATCAAATTACCGCTGTGGCGCCGCCGGCGGCGACGGGCGTTACAGGATCGGTCGACGTCGAGGTCGACGACGAACCCGCCTTGTACGCAGCTGCCGTCATTCCGGGCGGCGTCAGCTACGATTCGGGCAACGGCGACGCGCTCACAATCAATACTGCGCCCGCGAATACCGTGCCTATCGGCGAGCCGCTTCCCTTCTCCGTGACGGCGTTGGGTTCGAACATGACGCCCGCCGGCGGCGTTACGGTGATCTACACCGTGACCAGCGGCACGGCTACGCTGGCTTGCGGGTTGCCGGTCTGTTCAGTGGTCGCCACGGGCGACGGGCGCGCCACCATGAACGTAACCGCGACGAGCACGGCCTGGTCTATCGTGACTGCGGCGCTCACCAACGGTTCGAGTTTGCAGGCTCAGTTCGTGGGTGGAACGCCTGCTGTGCTTTCCGTGCTTACGCGGCAGCTATCGCTCGCGGCCGGCGCCACGTTTACGTGGACGGTGCAGGCGCTGGTCGAGAACAATGGCGTGCCACTGAGCGGCCAGACCGTGACGTGGGAAAATCCCAGCTCCGGCATCGCGACCCCAAGCCCGGCTTCGGTCACCACCAATTCCGCCGGCATCGCCACACAAACGCTCACCGTGGGCCCGCTCGCCGAGGGCCAATCCGCCAGCATTAATGCCTGCCTGAACGGCACCGGCCAGTGCGTCGTCTTCACCGCATTCGGCGCGCGGCCGGAGTACGCGACGCTTGAGGCCATCTCCGGCACCAGCCAGAGCCTTGCCGCGTCGGGCACACCGAATCAGATCGCGCTGCGCCTTCTGGACATGGACGGCAACCCCATGGCCGGCGGCACGGTAGCGCTCTACCAGGCGCTCTACGCGTGGACGCCGCCTTGCTCGCCGAACATGGTCTGCCCGCCGGGAGCGCTGCTGGCCACCGAAGCCTCCACGGCTATCTCTGCCGTCGACGGCTCAGTCACGTTTGTGCCCGCGTCGCTGCCCGGCGTGGCGACGAATCTGATGGGCCTCGCGGCTTCGGGAAACACTTCGACGGTGAATGTTTCGATCGAGCAGAATCCTTAAAACAGGGACCAAGAGAACAAGGGAACAAGGGAACGAGGGAGCGAAGGAACGAGAGTGCGGGGCTGGCGGGGCCTGGTTCTTGTTCGCAAAGCATAAGGGCGTTATGACGGCGAATACACAGTTTCTTGATGCGGCGGGCGCCGCGGCTGGGACTGGCTCGGCCTCGCGCCCCCTCGGCTCCGCGCCCTACAATGAGAACGGAACCCCAAATCCACGAGGAGAATTATGCCGCTTTCAGGAGAAGCCATCCGGCTGATGAACTACATTGACGACGTTGCCGTAACCCTGCGCCGGATACTAGCTGCCGCGCCCACGCTGTCCGCCGAGGAGCGGGCGAAAGTCTCTGAGCATCTGCTGCGCGCGCGACCCAGCGCCGAAGAAGTGGCTGCGGCCCTTGCCGCCAGGTAAGCCCCGGTCGTGAACTGACCTCTGTGACCACCGTCGCCATCATCGGAGCCGGGCCACTGGGGCGCTGGCTGGCGCTGGGCGCGGCCCGCGCCGGTTTTCGCGTGTTGCTTGAAGACGTGATGCCCGCGAATCTGCATCACGCGCGCGAGGCGATCCGCGAGAAACTCAGCCCCCAGGCGCTACCCGCAGTGGCCTTCGTCTCCAGCATTGAAGACGCGGTTCGCGAAGCGGATCTGGCCATCGACTGCGTGCCCGACGAGCTGGAATCGAAGCTGGAAATTCTGTGGCTTGTGGACCGCATGGCGTCGCCGCGCACCGTGATTGCTACGCCCACCACCAACCTGTCGATTGCGGACCTGGCCAGTTGCACCAACCGGCCGGAAAAATGCATCGCCATCGCCGTGGCGCCCATGGACCTGACGGCAAGTGCGGGACCCGGCATCACGCTGCGCGCCGGCCCCGCGGCAAGCGAAGAGACCGTGGCCCTGGTGTGCGATTTCTGGGAGCGGCTCGGGTTTAGGCCGGTGGTGGAGCGGAGCGCGGGGCTCTAGCCTTGTAACTTCGTAGTAGTCCTCAGACGGGTGCGGGCGTGGACGCCCGCACTATGGCCGCACTGGAGTCCGGCGTTACACAGAATTAGTGACCGGCGCTACGATCTCGCTGTTACAACCGGCAGATCAGCAGTTCGCGCTGGTAAATCATTTCCGGCGGCAGGTGGTCGTGCACGTCGATGAAAAGCTCCTCGTGGCCGAGGATCTCTTTGCGCCAGGCGGCGCGGCTCACCTCCTGCATCTTCTCGAACTGCTCGCGCGGGAAGTTGAGACCGGCCCATTCCATGTCTTCGTAGTAGGGCGTCCAGCCGATGGGCGTCTCATTGCCCTGGGCGCGGCCGTGCACACGGTCCACAATCCACTTGAGCACGCGCATGTTTTCGCTGAAGCCGGGCCACAGGAATTTGCCGTCGTCGTCCTTGCGGAACCAGTTGACGTGGAAGATGCGCGGCGTTGAGCTCAGGTTGCGCTGCATCTTGAGCCAGTGGCGGAAGTAGTCGCCCATGTGATAGCCGCAGAAGGGCAGCATGGCCATGGGATCGCGGCGCACCAGTCCCACAGCGCCGGCAGCCGCGGCCGTGGTTTCCGAGCCCATGGTGGCGCCCACGTAAACCCCCGCGCTCCAGTTAAAGGCCTGGTAGACGAGCGGCATCGTCGTCGAGCGCCGCCCGCCGAACACGAATGCGCTGATGGGCACGCCTTCGGGATTCTCCCACTCCGGATCGATCGACGGACACTGCCCGGCCGGCGCGGTAAAGCGCCCGTTGGGATGCGCGGCCTTGGCGCCGGTCTGTCTAGAAATCGCGGGCGTCCACGGCTCGCCGCGCCAGTCCAAACATTTGGCGGGCGGCTCGTCGGTCATGCCCTCCCACCACACGCCGCCGTCAGGCGTGAGCGCCACATTAGTAAAAATCGAGTTGCGATTCAGCGTGGCCATGGCATTGGGATTGGTTTTATCGCTGGTGCCCGGCGCCACGCCGAAGAATCCGGCCTCGGGATTGATGGCGCGCAACTGGCCGTATGCGTCCGGCTTGATCCAGGCAATGTCGTCGCCCACCGTCGTCACCTTCCAGCCCTTGAAGGCCGGAGGGGGAACGAGCATGGCAAAATTGGTCTTGCCGCAGGCCGAAGGAAACGCTGCCGCCACGTAGGTCTTCTCGCCCTGCGGTGATTCCACGCCCAGAATCAGCATGTGCTCGGCCATCCAGCCTTCGTCGCGCGCGATGTTCGAAGCGATGCGCAGCGAGAAACACTTCTTGCCCAGCAGCGCATTGCCGCCGTAGCCCGAGCCGTAGCTCCAGATCTCGCGTGTCTCAGGGAAATGCACGATGTACTTGGTGTCGTTGCAGGGCCAGGGCGCATCCTTCTGCCCCTCCGCGAGCGGCATGCCCACCGAGTGCATGCAGGGAACCACGCGCTTTTCGCCTTTGTCGATCTCGGCCAGCACCGGCAGACCAATGCGCGTCATGATGCGCATGTTCACCACGACGTAGGGCGAATCGGTGAGTTGCACGCCGATGCGCGACATCGGCGAGCCCACAGGCCCCATGCTAAAGGCCAGCACGTACATGGTGCGGCCGCGCATCGCGCCGTTGAACAGTCCCTTGAGTTTCTTGCGCATCTCGAAGGGGTCGACCCAGTTGTTGGTGGGGCCGGCGTTGTCTTTGGAGAGCGAGCAGATAAAGGTGCGGTCTTCGACGCGCGCCACATCACGGGGATCGGAGCGCGCATAGAAGCATCCCGGCCAGCGCTCCTGGTTGAGACGGGTGAATGTGCCCGACGCCACCATCTCATCGCACAGCCAGTCATATTCCTGCTGGCTGCCGTCGACCCAGTGGATCGCGGCCGGCTGCGCGAGGTCGGCCATCTTTTCCACCCAGCGGATCAGGTGCTTATTCGTCGTCAATGTTTTCGCAATGCTGGTTTTTCCCTGCTTCATACTCGTTCCTCTTCTTCAGAAGATAGGGGCCTGGCAGCAATGTCTATCGATCAAGGATACACATTCAGCTTCGGCCTGGCCGTCACTCTCAAAAAACCGGACAGATCCGCAGCAACCAGGTTTTTACTGGGCTTTTGACTATTTATACGTGAATGTGCATCGGGCGGCAAGACGGGGACTTGCCGCGGGGCGGGATTTACGGTTGGCAGCGCCATCCATCTAGTTTGGTGAGTCTGAAGTTCGTTGCAGAACAAATGCAGGTCCTTCGACTCCGTTTGCCGCACAAAACGCGGCAAACTTCGCTCAGGATGACCGATCATTATGACCGAATTTCTGACTCAGGACCCTACAACGTTTGCGGGCCCTAGCGCGTTGATGGGGAGGGATGGTCTTCGCTGCGGTCGCACGCCATCTGTGCGCATTCCCAGGTCTCGACCTTGAGGGCGCGGTTCACTTCAGCAAGGTAGAGGGTCCCCCCACAAGAGGGGCACTCGCGAAAAGACAAGCGCGATGCGTCAAACTGGCCGCCGGCAAAATCCGCATAGCCGTGACCGTCGCGAAAGATGCGATTACAGTCGCGCCGCTGGCAGCGGTGGAATGATTGCGTTTGATCCGATGCTGCGTCCTCAAGCATGACGCGCCGCATGGGACAATGGTGGAGGTCGCACAAGGGGAAGAATTCGGTCTTGGGATGGCTGCCCATGGTTCCTCCCAGGAAGGAAGTCCACTTGGCCAATCGCAATGGAGCGAAGAGTCAGGGCCGGAACCAGCCTGAAGCTAAAGCCTGTTCTTGAGCCGGTTATTGCCCGTCGCATGCGCCAAGGCCAATGAGAGGTTCCAGGCCGGGCTCACCCACTCGCGCTGGCATCTGCCTCAGCGCGGAATGACCGAGGGAGATCGGTGCGATTGAACTCCACTCCTTCGGCAACCAGTTTCTTTGCCGTCTCCGCAAGAGACGCCCGCTTCGTTTGTAATTTGTGCTCGGCGCCCTCGCGATCCTCTGTCGAATCGAACTGGGCAAACTTCTCCAGATAGGCGAGCTTACGATCGTAGAGATCTATTTCCTGATGGAGCGACTTAAGGAAGTATTTGTCGTGTGGCACTTCCTTCTTCTGCGGTACTTCCTTTTTCATGGGGAACTCCTCTGAGAAAGCTGAAAACCTGCGAGTTTGAGCGTGAGAACGGGACGAACGGGGGAGTTCCGCCCTGTAACGCTGGCCTGTGACGACTTCGTGAGCGAGCCCGAACAAGCGTATGCCGCCTGAAAGAATCCGAAAGCCGCCACATCCCTGAACACCATATCCCAGAAATCGGGGGGAGGGCCTTATTCACGCCGCTCGAAATGCGATGTACTAACGACCCCTGCCGCCGCCAAAGCCGCCGCCACCGCCACGCCGGTTGCCGGCGCCACCAGCGCTGGTCTTCCGCGCCTGAAAGCAGTTCTGGCAATACACGGGACGATCTCCGCGGGGCTCGAACGGAACCGTGGTCTGCTGTCCGCATCCGGCGCAGATCACGCTTGTGCCCTGCGATGTACCGCGACTGTACCCGCCGCCACCGCCGCCACCCGATTGTTCGTTCTTCTTGGCCTGACGGCACGGTTTGCAGCGCTTCGGCGATGAATAACCACGCTCGCGGAAAAATTCCTGATCCTCCGCGGTAAACGTGAATGCCTGCCCGCAATCGCTGCACATGAGTTGCTGATCTTCCGCCATATATCCCTTTCGTCCATGCTGCTGGTGTGTAGTGCGTTCGAAAAACCGTCGAACTTTGCTGCTTTGCCTCGGCCGCTCGTTTTCGCGGCCGACTCATCCACAGCAAAGTCCGTTGAACTCATTGACCGGTTTCGTGCGATTGCGAAGTCAGATGAATTCCGCCTTGAGTTGCCAGACAGGGATGAACTCTGTTTGCGTAGAAGGCAGGGGGTGCAGAGAATTTCCGTGTCATTCGAGTTGTCCGGGGGCCCAAGCACGCAAGGAGCAGCAAGAGCGCTGCCGTCGAGCGTTGGAATCCTCAAGTAAACCGGGGAGAACCGGGAAGATCCAGAAGACAACCTCTACCCGGCGCGTCGACTAGACAGCCCGGACGCGACTAGACAGCCCGGACGTTCTCGGCCTGCAAGCCTTTCGGCCCTTTTACGACGTCGAACTCGACCGCCTGGCCTTCCTTGAGCGAACGGAATCCCTCACTCTTGATGGCTGAATGATGCACGAACACGTCTTCGCCGTCTGCACGGCTAAGGAAGCCGAATCCCTTCGCATCGTTAAACCATTTCACTGTTCCCTGTTCCATGACTATTCCTTTGTTGCGTGATGTATCGCTGAACTCAAGTGGAATTGTTTGCTAGTTGAGCGGGATAGCAGAACAGGCAAGAACGCCAAGTCGGATTCGACGACCAGCTAACAGTATATCACTTCCGGGAAGTAAAACCCTGCCCGTGGAGAATTTGAATCCAAAGGGGTTGCAGGCCGATTCGCAGCAGTTGTGGGCGCTGGGGCCAGCGATTAGGAGAAGAACTGAAACAAGCGTATGCTCACAGCAGAGGGAACTTGCAAGCAACTTGTCTCTCCAGCCTCTTCATCCTTGTGTCTCCGGCGTGGCACTCGATCAGCACCAAGCCCGGCTCTACGGACTACACCAAAACGAACCCGGCTCTCAAGCAAACGTACAACTACCGAGAATTGGAGCGCACATGCGATCAAAACTGGTGTATTCGGCTGGGCTCAAAATAGAGAACCGCTTTTTGTTGTCCGCCACGGTGATGCGCGCGGTGCGCAAGCTGCACGTCAGCTCCTGCAGGACCGAAGACACGCTCAATCGCGTGTTCACCGATGTGGCTGAAGGGCGCTATATCGACGTGAAAATGCCGGAGATCGCGCCTCCTCCTGCCATCGATGCGCTGCTGGTGATTGCGCCGCTGGTTTGATCGGCCTTGATCTCACTTCCCGTCCGTAACCACTTCAGGACCGTATGCTCGCGACCGAAGCAGGCATGCGCCTGCATCGATTTCTGACTATACTGAGGAACGACGAAGACACCGGAATGGAGGGACGCCATTCATGCACCGGTTCGTGCTTTTCGCTCTCCTTTTGTCCTCCAGCGCCATGGTCCTCGCCCAATCGATGGGGACTCCGCCTGGAAACTCACAAGCTCCCGGTAAGTCATCATCGGTGCAGTGGCCGCTCAATTTCAGCAGTAGTCAGCCAGGGCAGACAGCGGCGAGACCCGCGCTCAAAAGTTTCAATTGCCATGCCCCAAACACGACTCCGAACCAGGCGAGTCCGCCGATTGATTTTGACCATCTCTTCAACTCGACCTGTTTGGATTTGAAATTGCAAGTTAAACCCTTTGCACGTGTCGAGCTCTTTGCGCGCAATGAGAGTTCGTTTTCACGGTCTCCGTTCGTGGTTTGGCCGCAGCTGAAAGGCGAGCCGATTCCAACGCAATGGCCAAATGGGAAAGTCGAACAGATTCCAACCCAGTGGCCGAATCTAAAAATGCAGCCAATCGACGGAGGAGCTGCGGCCCTGGTTCCTAAGTGACGATTTCCGGCTCGCCGGCTACTAGCCAGGGCTCTGGAAAATCAAACGCCTGACAGCGCCCCTTTCGGATCGCTGCCAGGCGTTCGGCGTTAAGGCTTCGAGGAACGTGAAGCGAAGTCTATGCCGCGTTCTCGTTGGGTGCGCCTACATTCACGCCGCGCACGCGATAGTGCGTCATGCGAATCGAAAGCGCGCGTTCAATCTTGCGCAGATCGCCACGCTCGGCCGGTCCGGCAAAGGTGGATGCGACGCCTCTGGCCGAAGCGCGGCCCGTACGGCCAACGCGATGCACAAAATCCTCGGCCACTTTGGGCAGATCGAAGTTGACTACGTGGGCAACGTTGGCCACATCGATGCCGCGGGCGGCCACGTCGGTTGCCACCAGCACGCGATGCCGGCCCTCGGAGAAGTTGCGGAGAGCCGAGTTGCGTTGCGATTGCGAACGGTCGCCGTGAATCTGAATGGCCGCATGGCCGGAGCGAGCTAACCGCCGCGCTACGCGGTCGGCGCCGTGCTTGGTGCGCACAAAGACCAGAAAGCTGCCGTCCTCAGCATTGAGCAAGTGCTCCAGAAGCTCCTGCTTTTTGTCGGCATCCACACTGAAGGCGCGAAGTTCGACGTTCTCGGCCGGCTTTAAAGTCGATCCAATTTCGACGCGAACCGGATTGTTGAGATAGTTCCTCGACACTTCCTTGACCGTGCCTTCGAGTGTGGCCGAGTAGCACAGGGTCTGGCGCTCTTTGGGGATCATGGACACAATGCGGCGAATGGCCGGTTCAAAGCCCATATCGAGCATGCGATCCACTTCGTCGAGCACCAGAATCCTGAGGCCCGCGAGCCGGACCAGTTTGCGCTTGAGGAAGTCTTCAAGCCGCCCCGGAGTGGCCACGATCACCCGCGCACCGCGGCGAATGGTCTGCAGTTGATCCTGTTCCGACATGCCGCCCACCACCAACGCAACGGTTTGCGTCTGGCTGGTGCGGATGGCGCGGAAGGATTTCTCGATCTGCATGGCGAGTTCGCGCGTAGGCAGCACGATGAGTGCGCACGCGTCGCGGCCTTCGGTCTTTTGCATCATTTCCACGATGGGGATGAGGAAACTGAGGGTCTTGCCGGTTCCGGTTTGCGCCGTGGCCAGCACATCGCGGCCTTCGAGCGCGGGAGGAATGGCGGCGGCCTGCACCGGCGTGGGGATCTTGAATTGGTTAGCTTCGAGGCGGGCCATCAAAGCCGGGGAAAGGCTAAACTGTGAAAACTGAGTCGTCAAAATAGACAATCTTCCTATTGACTCCGGGAGCCCAGGATTTCATGGGGCCTGCAAACGGAGCCGGACACAAGAAGCGCGTCGGCCCATCAGCGGGCGCGAGCCTTCTCTAAGAAACTTCGCGTAAGGAAGAACCGAAAACGTCCCTGGGACTGGCAGCAAGCATTTTAGAAATGCTCGCGGCCCGGAACTGACCCACGCTACACGAAACGCCAAGCGGCACGCTGCCGATCGGCACCCTTTTGCTGCGCAGAGCATGCGCCGTCCCGGCATTGCTGCCAAACCACTATGCAGTGGAGAAGCAGTACTTCACTCCTGATCTTTTCAGGGACCAAAAGCTGAGTCACCGGGACGGAAACTCAAGGGTTACGCTGTAAGGGCTTGGGGAAATCTGTGCAAGGCAGAGTTGCCTTCAGGGGGCAAAGCGCCGCTCACGACCAAATCACTGAGCGCAAACCCAGTATAGCATGGTTGCGCATTTCCTTCGCCGAGGCCGCGTTGCCGATATAAATGGAGCCTGCAGAAGAAAACGATATTGATGGAACCTAAAGAAGGAAATTTGAAAGGTCTGACTGGAATTCGGGGAGGGTCGGCGAGGCCGATGGGTGGAGCGGCTAGAGATGCTTGAGGATTTGGCTCCTCAAGTAAAAGCCAATCGCAGGTTTAAAGGAGTTCGCGAAAGCCCACTAGAGACTACATCAAGTTATTTATAATGAATTGGTTGAAGTCCATTTTCGCCCATAGACGCCCACTTGAAATCAACGACAGCCAGATAAATTTGATGGTATTTTTGATGGTATTTTCTGGCGCAGCCTGATATTGTGATCGCAGTCGATCTCTCACACTAAATGGCACTCACAGACGTGAAAATCCGCGCCGCTAGACCTGCGGAAAAGGCATACAGGCTTGCCGACAGCGGAGGACTTTACTTGCTGATTTCGCCCTCTGGCGGCAAGCTATGGCGGTGGAACTATCGTTTTGGTGGCAAGCAGAAAACCATGCCCGTGGGCAGATACCCCGACATTTCCCTTGCGGATGCTCGGACCGCCCATCAGACGGCCCGTATCGAACTGACCAAGGGCAACGATCCGATGGAACAACGCAAAGCCGATAAGGAAGCTACCAAGGCAAAGGTCGTCGAGGAGCAGGCGAAAACGGAGGAGGCCGGTGGCGCGCGCTCATTCAAGGCTGTAGCCCTCAAATGGCATGAAAAATGGGCGCCTGGTGTGGAGATCGACACGGCGGGTTATATTCTTCGGCGCTTGGAAACCGATGTGTTCCCTGCCTTCGGGAATAAGCCCATTACTGAGGTCAAACCATCCGACATCCGCAATCTGATCATCGCAATCGAACAAGGGAAAGGCGAAGGCAGGCGATTCGAGGGGAAAGGTGCGCGCGACGTTGCGCAGCGCCAACACGGAACCATCAGCCAGATATTTCGTTACGCCATTGCGCACGAACTGGCAGACAGCAATCCCGCCGCTGCATTCAAGCCCTCAGACGTTCTTACGGCGCGAAAAACGCAGCACAGGGCGCGAATTGAAACAAGCCAGCTTCCCCGCTTGCTTATGGCCATAGATGACTTTCCCGGCCACAAAGTGTGGCGCTACGCGCTACAACTGATGTCAATGCTGTTTGTGCGCACGAACGAATTGCTGGAAGCGCCGCTCACGGAATTCGATCTAGACAATGCTCGTTGGGTAATTACGGCTGAGCGAATGAAAATGGACAGGCCGCATATCGTACCTTTGCCGCGTCAAGCTGTGAGGATTCTCCGCGAACTGTTTTCACTCGCTGTTGCCGAAAACAAGACATTCGTATTTCCAGGCATGAATAAGCAGACAAAGAACGGCACTCTTAACGAAAACACCCTGCTGCAAGCGCTGGAGGAAATTGGGTACAAAGGCATAATGACTGGTCACGGCTTTAGAGGGCTGGCCAGTATCATCTTGCATGAAAATGGCTTTGAGGAAGGGCACATCGATCTACAGCTGAGCCACGCCAAAAAGAATAAAGTAGCTGCCAGCTACGATTATGCGAAATACATCCCGCAGCGCACAGAACTAATGCAATGGTGGGCGGACTACTTGGATGCGGCATTGAGTACTGAGAAGTTGAAAGTTGTTGCCATCCGCAAAACTGCCTAAGCGTTCTGTTCATCGATCAGCGTGCCATGGTGTACACCAGCGTACGGCACCGGCCTTCTAAGTCGGGGACAATCTAAACGGAACAAAATTACACAAATTTGAACGAAAGGAAGCTGCAGCCGGCCATCTGGAAATTATCTCTGGAAGCCCTGCGACATGCCGACTGGTCAAAGCTGGAAACACGACTCGGCGATCACCCATCGAGGAAATCGTAGCGAGTCAAATGGCAAAGATCACTTGTCCGAGCAGGCGGTTTGATCGGCATAGGGGCGGCAGTCACCTGCCGACCCCTGCCACACCACCGTGCGAACGGGTCCGTACACGGCGGTTCGAGAGGTTACGCTAATAGTTCCCGAACAGTGAAGGAAGG